>Ga0116187_1000291_pt1 | contig 63100 bp, 48 predicted proteins | sample AD_JPNNA6_MetaG_FD_89755 | JGI IMG/M metagenome (GOLD analysis project Ga0116187, IMG submission 89755) | Active sludge microbial communities of municipal wastewater-treating anaerobic digesters from Japan - AD_JPNNA6_MetaG | ecosystem: Engineered > Bioreactor > Anaerobic > Digestate | place... | reverse complement strand
TCATTTGCGCGGTTTCAATTCCCCATTCGGAATTCTGTTCGTTCGGACGCGGGGCCAACCTGGCCGGGGCCAACCTGGCCGGGGTCGTTTCAATTCCCCATTCGGAATTCTGTTCGTTCGGACGGGCAGGTCGGGCGTTTAATCTGGTTGGGCTGCTTTGTTTCAATTCCCCATTCGGAATTCTGTTCGTTCGGACGCGTCCTGTTCCGCGTGTTGTGCCCATCCAACCGCCGGTTTCAATTCCCCATTCGGAATTCTGTTCGTTCGGACGAAACAGGAAAAGGCACCCTAGGGAAATAATCCCACTCGTTTCAATTCCCCATTCGGAATTCTGTTCGTTCGGACATGATGACGCGCATCTCCGGGTTGCGTTCTAGCCGCCAGTTTCAATTCCCCATTCGGAATTCTGTTCGTTCGGACGGCTGATCGTCGGGGTGCGGATGCACATTCGGGGTGGTTTCAATTCCCCATTCGGAATTCTGTTCGTTCGGACGCGAGAGGCGGGCCTGCCAATCGAACTTGACAGACCAGTTTCAATTCCCCATTCGGAATTCTGTTCGTTCGGACCCTGTGGTTTGGTTGGCTCGTTGGGTTGTGTCCTGGATGTTTCAATTCCCCATTCGGAATTCTGTTCGTTCGGACGATTATAGAGGAGGTGATAAGCAGAAATGTACGTAATTGTTTCAATTCCCCATTCGGAATTCTGTTCGTTCGGACGCGTGGCCGCCCCAAAGATAGCGTTGGTTGGAAATATTGTTTCAATTCCCCATTCGGAATTCTGTTCGTTCGGACTGCTTCAGGAATACATGCGCATGCCGAAGGATATGAGTTTCAATTCCCCATTCGGAATTCTGTTCGTTCGGACTCAGCCACACGTCCTCGATTGGAAAGCCGTTGCGACTGTTTCAATTCCCCATTCGGAATTCTGTTCGTTCGGACGATTTATCTCCTTTGGGTCTCTTAGATCGTTGCTATGTTTCAATTCCCCATTCGGAATTCTGTTCGTTCGGACCCCCCAGGATAATTAAAACTGTTGGCGCAGAGGAAACGTTTCAATTCCCCATTCGGAATTCTGTTCGTTCGGACATTTCGGCGTGGGAAAGCAGGTTTTACTCAGGAGTATGTTTCAATTCCCCATTCGGAATTCTGTTCGTTCGGACTCCATTGTGGACATTCGTATTGAATGCCCACTTAATAACGTTTCAATTCCCCATTCGGAATTCTGTTCGTTCGGACCAAGGTGGTTTTTCCTGCTCGTTGTATCTGTGGAAAGTTTCAATTCCCCATTCGGAATTCTGTTCGTTCGGACACTGTTTTGCGTGGCTAGAAACTCGCGCCATTCGCCGTGTTTCAATTCCCCATTCGGAATTCTGTTCGTTCGGACCTCGCGGGTTGTTTGTATATGCTTTTGGCATAGCCATAGTTTCAATTCCCCATTCGGAATTCTGTTCGTTCGGACCAACTTGTTGCCCGTCTACAAATACGCGTACCCGCGCCGTTTCAATTCCCCATTCGGAATTCTGTTCGTTCGGACAATGTCGTCTTCTAGTCCTTCAAGCCATTGCAAGCCTGTTTCAATTCCCCATTCGGAATTCTGTTCGTTCGGACACAATGTTAGAGTTGTCGGGATGCACGTCCAGCGATAAGTTTCAATTCCCCATTCGGAATTCTGTTCGTTCGGACGCCTGGTAGTGCGGATGGTACGGGCGGCGGGTATCAACGTTTCAATTCCCCATTCGGAATTCTGTTCGTTCGGACCCAGCGACGGGATAACGTTGGAGGTGGGGCGGATTGACGTTTCAATTCCCCATTCGGAATTCTGTTCGTTCGGACGGCTTGCAGTCGGAGTAATGTATGCCAGCGCCACCTGTGTTTCAATTCCCCATTCGGAATTCTGTTCGTTCGGACCGCTATGGCCGCGCAAAATACCAAGCGCGCTCTCGATGTTTCAATTCCCCATTCGGAATTCTGTTCGTTCGGACCACTCATAACGTCTGCCCCCACTGCTTGAGTAGCTCGTTTCAATTCCCCATTCGGAATTCTGTTCGTTCGGACATGAGCTTTTGCCGTGTCCGGGTCGGGCAATCAATCCGTTTCAATTCCCCATTCGGAATTCTGTTCGTTCGGACTGCGCGGCCCGCTTGCGTGTCTACGTATGGGGTGCTGTTTCAATTCCCCATTCGGAATTCTGTTCGTTCGGACTCGTGTACGTCAAACCCTCTTTCGTGCCATGTTGGTCGGTTTCAATTCCCCATTCGGAATTCTGTTCGTTCGGACCCTGCCGATGTTCGAGGCCGCAATCCGCGCCAAGTTCAGTTTCAATTCCCCATTCGGAATTCTGTTCGTTCGGACTGTACGACGCGTTGCTAGACGGCCCGCAGTGGCGCGACGTTTCAATTCCCCATTCGGAATTCTGTTCGTTCGGACGCTTTGGCAGTCCTGCTCGTTAATGATCTCCCAGAAGTTTCAATTCCCCATTCGGAATTCTGTTCGTTCGGACTACCAGGAGCGTGATGCGCTTCGTGCAGTCACTCGAAGGTTTCAATTCCCCATTCGGAATTCTGTTCGTTCGGACCCCCGTGCGCCAGGATGGAGCAATGCAAGCTATCCAGGTTTCAATTCCCCATTCGGAATTCTGTTCGTTCGGACTTCATTCTGCGTGAATGGGTGGCGCCCGATCTTATCCGTTTCAATTCCCCATTCGGAATTCTGTTCGTTCGGACTCGTGGAGTACGTCAGTTCGATGATGTGGTACTTAGTTTCAATTCCCCATTCGGAATTCTGTTCGTTCGGACGCGCAAGAGTGTTCCGGCTCTTAATGGACATCTAAAGGTTTCAATTCCCCATTCGGAATTCTGTTCGTTCGGACAGCAATGGCAGGAAGCCCGCCGCTACGAAGCAGGCTGTTTCAATTCCCCATTCGGAATTCTGTTCGTTCGGACGCTTATTGTACATTCAGGAGTGATGCCATAATATGCCCGTTTCAATTCCCCATTCGGAATTCTGTTCGTTCGGACCCGACAACCTCGGCAACGGGGTGGCCGTGATGAACGACGGTTTCAATTCCCCATTCGGAATTCTGTTCGTTCGGACGACATAAAGCGCCGATGTCAAACTTCACCCCGTCTGTTTGTTTCAATTCCCCATTCGGAATTCTGTTCGTTCGGACGCGACGTCCGTTTTTGTGTAGGCATTTAGCAAGTTAAAGTTTCAATTCCCCATTCGGAATTCTGTTCGTTCGGACCCTGTTGGGACGCCTGTTCCCGTTTATGCGTATCTACGTTTCAATTCCCCATTCGGAATTCTGTTCGTTCGGACTATTTGCACCCCCACGAGTGTTTATACCCTGAGAGCGTGTTTCAATTCCCCATTCGGAATTCTGTTCGTTCGGACTTCGTCAAGTCGCGGACTCGCACATCATAGGGCTTGTTTCAATTCCCCATTCGGAATTCTGTTCGTTCGGACTGCTGATGCGGCGCGGGTTGTTAGGCTTTTTCTTCAAGGTTTCAATTCCCCATTCGGAATTCTGTTCGTTCGGACTCAATGGCGACGACCCGGTCTTCTGCCAACACATCGTTGTTTCAATTCCCCATTCGGAATTCTGTTCGTTCGGACTATGTTATCCCCTTTAGAAAATGCACGACAAACAGTGTTTCAATTCCCCATTCGGAATTCTGTTCGTTCGGACTGGACTGGCTTGCAGCGGTATGCAGGGGTGAATTGTCAGTTTCAATTCCCCATTCGGAATTCTGTTCGTTCGGACCGCCGGCGACGACCGCGGCCGGCGACGATCTGACGACCGTTTCAATTCCCCATTCGGAATTCTGTTCGTTCGGACTCTTCCAATCCTCGCGTTTGGCCTCGCGGGTCAGGGCAGTTTCAATTCCCCATTCGGAATTCTGTTCGTTCGGACCAATGGTCACTGGTTCGCCGCTGATAATGGCGTTCAGGTTTCAATTCCCCATTCGGAATTCTGTTCGTTCGGACGCGTGGTCGTCGGCGGGAAGTTCGGCGCCCGCTGCTGTTTCAATTCCCCATTCGGAATTCTGTTCGTTCGGACTGGCGCTGCGCGTATACCTCGGCGGCGACTTCCTGAAGTTTCAATTCCCCATTCGGAATTCTGTTCGTTCGGACCATCGGCGCGAAAGGGATAACGCTATCCCACTTGCAAGCCGTTTCAATTCCCCATTCGGAATTCTGTTCGTTCGGACCAGTCGCGGCCGTAGCGGGTAGCAACCGTCTGCACGTTTCAATTCCCCATTCGGAATTCTGTTCGTTCGGACGCGGCGTTCACCAGCACGCAGCCGGAGGCGATACCGGTTTCAATTCCCCATTCGGAATTCTGTTCGTTCGGACAGCGCGAATGGAACTGTTGCGCGAGACGATGGAAACCGTTTCAATTCCCCATTCGGAATTCTGTTCGTTCGGACTGCGATCTGCTTTTGCTCGTTGGTGAGGGCGTTGACTGTTTCAATTCCCCATTCGGAATTCTGTTCGTTCGGACTTGAAGGCTTGGGTAAAGTCCTCGAAGCCTTCAACGGCGTTTCAATTCCCCATTCGGAATTCTGTTCGTTCGGACGCCATGGGGCGAAGATATGCCTGGTATGCCACACGCCGTTTCAATTCCCCATTCGGAATTCTGTTCGTTCGGACCTACCCCGCCATCGACTTCTGGGAAATCGTCAACGGTTTCAATTCCCCATTCGGAATTCTGTTCGTTCGGACCTTGTGAGACTGGATCGGCGCTATCGTTGTAGTCAAGTTTCAATTCCCCATTCGGAATTCTGTTCGTTCGGACGTTATTCGGCAAGCGCGGGCGCGTGGTGATCCTACCAGTTTCAATTCCCCATTCGGAATTCTGTTCGTTCGGACTTGACGTACAGGTCATCACCGACATTGTCCCACCAAGTTTCAATTCCCCATTCGGAATTCTGTTCGTTCGGACCTCTAACATCGTGATTGTGCAAAATAAAGTTAGATGCGTTTCAATTCCCCATTCGGAATTCTGTTCGTTCGGACCTATCTTACAGACCTCTGCCAATGTCACAAAATGAGTATGTTTCAATTCCCCATTCGGAATTCTGTTCGTTCGGACGCGACGATCTATTATATGCGCCGCGCCTATTGCGCCGTTTCAATTCCCCATTCGGAATTCTGTTCGTTCGGACGTATTGAAGATTGCCGGGTTAGTCGCCGGGCCTTTAATGTTTCAATTCCCCATTCGGAATTCTGTTCGTTCGGACCAGACATTGAGCAATCTGCCTATGAAGAGTTCTTTGCGTTTCAATTCCCCATTCGGAATTCTGTTCGTTCGGACTCCAGGCATCTAAAGCAGCGTTATACTCCTGAGTAAGTTTCAATTCCCCATTCGGAATTCTGTTCGTTCGGACCAATCTGGGGTATCGGGCGGTCAATCCGTCCAGAGGTAGGTTTCAATTCCCCATTCGGAATTCTGTTCGTTCGGACGACCTGTACAAGGCCAACCTTCACAAGGCAGACATGACAGTTTCAATTCCCCATTCGGAATTCTGTTCGTTCGGACTTCAAATGAAGGTATTGCTAGAGAATTGATAAGATTATGTTTCAATTCCCCATTCGGAATTCTGTTCGTTCGGACATTATGCGGCAAGGCTGGCCCGCCACCACCGCCACCGTTTCAATTCCCCATTCGGAATTCTGTTCGTTCGGACTCAAGCGCGCTGCATTTCCAGTATGGACTATCGGACGTTTCAATTCCCCATTCGGAATTCTGTTCGTTCGGACTACGGCAAGCCCGACTGGACGCTGAGCCGCGCCATTGTTTCAATTCCCCATTCGGAATTCTGTTCGTTCGGACCCCCTGCTGGGGATGGGGATGTCAGTTTGCGGGGTAGTTTCAATTCCCCATTCGGAATTCTGTTCGTTCGGACTTCCCGCGCAATATGCTTTTCGCCCGCGCAATGAGCGTTTCAATTCCCCATTCGGAATTCTGTTCGTTCGGACTGCCCCTGTTGGAAAGGGCAGGTTGGCAGGTTGTAAAAGTTTCAATTCCCCATTCGGAATTCTGTTCGTTCGGACATAGCAGTCTCGCGGCTTAGCCAGGGGGCTAGATTATGTTTCAATTCCCCATTCGGAATTCTGTTCGTTCGGACTCGAGTAGGCTTGTCATTGCACTTGCTCCTCTGGAAAGTTTCAATTCCCCATTCGGAATTCTGTTCGTTCGGACTTGAAAGCCGGATAAGAAAGCGGCTAGATCATCTTTGTTTCAATTCCCCATTCGGAATTCTGTTCGTTCGGACCAGCTCCATCGTTGTCGTGCGCAGGTATCGAGTAGGAGTTTCAATTCCCCATTCGGAATTCTGTTCGTTCGGACCTAAAAATGCTATTCGATTGTCAATTCCATTATAAAGTTTCAATTCCCCATTCGGAATTCTGTTCGTTCGGACTATGATGTGGGCAGTTGGACCAACTACACCTATGCCGAGTTTCAATTCCCCATTCGGAATTCTGTTCGTTCGGACTCACTTCATCGGCGCGGGCCTGCTGTGTCGAAAAGTGTTTCAATTCCCCATTCGGAATTCTGTTCGTTCGGACACTTTGAATCAATCCCGGTGTCGCGCCCGAAGCCCCAGTTTCAATTCCCCATTCGGAATTCTGTTCGTTCGGACCCCCAACGGCAGCACAATTTGGCTGGCAGGGATGGATGTTTCAATTCCCCATTCGGAATTCTGTTCGTTCGGACGAGAATAGCAATGGCAGACAACCAGACAATCGCAGCACGTTTCAATTCCCCATTCGGAATTCTGTTCGTTCGGACAATGGAAAGCCGCGCGGGAGGCTACAGACAATGCCGCTTGTTTCAATTCCCCATTCGGAATTCTGTTCGTTCGGACAGCCGCGTGGAATTGCGCCATCGGGCCAGGATGGATAGTTTCAATTCCCCATTCGGAATTCTGTTCGTTCGGACAGTGCTTGAAGGCGTATGCGGCTACACTGATGATGTACGTTTCAATTCCCCATTCGGAATTCTGTTCGTTCGGACAGCGATACAACGAGGCACAGGAGGCAATCAGTGAGAGTTTCAATTCCCCATTCGGAATTCTGTTCGTTCGGACTTTGTTATCTAACTATGACTGCATTATACTACGAACAGTTTCAATTCCCCATTCGGAATTCTGTTCGTTCGGACTAGAAGATAGGCTTAGACAATGGGAGTTCGCTGAGAGTTGTTTCAATTCCCCATTCGGAATTCTGTTCGTTCGGACTTAGCTTCGAGGCTCACAACTCTCCTTCGTCGCTATAGTTTCAATTCCCCATTCGGAATTCTGTTCGTTCGGACGGTCTCTTCATCGGTAATGACGCGCCCATCACTTACCAGTTTCAATTCCCCATTCGGAATTCTGTTCGTTCGGACACGCCGAGGCGCACACGGCTATTGCCAAGCGCGTCCACGTTTCAATTCCCCATTCGGAATTCTGTTCGTTCGGACTTTTTAAGTGGTCTCCCTAGCGCCCTTGCCATTACAAGTTTCAATTCCCCATTCGGAATTCTGTTCGTTCGGACGATAGTCGCCAAATCAGGCGCTCTGAAATCAAACTTCTTGTTTCAATTCCCCATTCGGAATTCTGTTCGTTCGGACCTATGCAACGGTTATGCAACAGCGTGCAATTTGTTGCAGTTTCAATTCCCCATTCGGAATTCTGTTCGTTCGGACAGCACTGGCAACGCCCCATCATTATCGTTCTGTACCAAGTTTCAATTCCCCATTCGGAATTCTGTTCGTTCGGACGTAGCCGCTATGTTTGCGGCCGTTATGCCTAGACTCACAGTTTCAATTCCCCATTCGGAATTCTGTTCGTTCGGACCGCAACAATTGCACGTAGTCCACCGCTATCAGTTCAAGTTTCAATTCCCCATTCGGAATTCTGTTCGTTCGGACGAATACCCACAACGGCCACTAAGGACACTATCTGACAGGTTTCAATTCCCCATTCGGAATTCTGTTCGTTCGGACGCGACTTGTCAGACGATGAAGCTAGACGCGCAGCCGAAGTTTCAATTCCCCATTCGGAATTCTGTTCGTTCGGACCGGCCCAATCCGGCGACGGAGCGCGGGTTGTGATATGTTTCAATTCCCCATTCGGAATTCTGTTCGTTCGGACCAATTCGAGTTCCGTTGGCGTGGCACTCGTTGGGGACTGGTTTCAATTCCCCATTCGGAATTCTGTTCGTTCGGACGGCTGGCGTCAACTGCTTTTGGTTCTGCCAGTGGTAGGTTTCAATTCCCCATTCGGAATTCTGTTCGTTCGGACCAAGGGCGGAGAGAAGACGCCGAAAGGCTACGGTCCTGTTTCAATTCCCCATTCGGAATTCTGTTCGTTCGGACGTTCGTGGTCCTCGTCCGATTCTCGCCAGTTATTGGCGTTTCAATTCCCCATTCGGAATTCTGTTCGTTCGGACTTCCTCGAGCTTTGAAAAAGCAGAATCAGCAGGAGCAGTTTCAATTCCCCATTCGGAATTCTGTTCGTTCGGACCCCGGTTTGAGTTATGATGAAGAGATGCTGGACTATGTTTCAATTCCCCATTCGGAATTCTGTTCGTTCGGACCCGCTGTCGAGTGGGCGTTCAACACCGACACGCACAGTTTCAATTCCCCATTCGGAATTCTGTTCGTTCGGACGGTATGCAGGGGTGAATTGCCAACGTTTGCCAAACGTAGTTTCAATTCCCCATTCGGAATTCTGTTCGTTCGGACCAAAACGCCGTCCGCAAGCCAAAAAACAGCAAAATAGGAGTTTCAATTCCCCATTCGGAATTCTGTTCGTTCGGACTCTACTGTTCATCGGCGCGTCGGCCTGGGTCTTGTGGTTTCAATTCCCCATTCGGAATTCTGTTCGTTCGGACCGGAGAGATGTTCTTCATTGCCTACGTCTCACGGCAAGTTTCAATTCCCCATTCGGAATTCTGTTCGTTCGGACGAATTAGCAGAATTATCAAAGCATGCTCCAGATTTAGCAGTTTCAATTCCCCATTCGGAATTCTGTTCGTTCGGACTAGCAATGGCGCTAGATTTCGGGATTGCCGCGCGTGCCGTTTCAATTCCCCATTCGGAATTCTGTTCGTTCGGACAAAAGCGCCTGTCGGCTTTAGAACAGATCCGCGCCTGGTTTCAATTCCCCATTCGGAATTCTGTTCGTTCGGACACTCGCCCAGATATTCCAACAAGCCGACCTGGACGAGTTTCAATTCCCCATTCGGAATTCTGTTCGTTCGGACGGGAGAATTGAAATGAGCAAGAATAGATTCGATAGATTCGTTTCAATTCCCCATTCGGAATTCTGTTCGTTCGGACTTGGAGTAGTGCTTCCATCTTCGAGACTTGGCCAATTAGTTTCAATTCCCCATTCGGAATTCTGTTCGTTCGGACTTCCGCTTGCTATAAATATCAGAAAACGACTTAAAGCGTGTTTCAATTCCCCATTCGGAATTCTGTTCGTTCGGACAGCGTGCGCGTCTTGCCGCTGCCCGGAACTGCCTCGAGTTTCAATTCCCCATTCGGAATTCTGTTCGTTCGGACTCGCTAATGATGTGCAGGCGCGCCCAGATCGGCTTAGTTTCAATTCCCCATTCGGAATTCTGTTCGTTCGGACGTGCAGTTCCACGGCGCGGTCATCGTCGTTGCCAAGTTTCAATTCCCCATTCGGAATTCTGTTCGTTCGGACTTCAAAGCGCACGCAGTCACACTTGACGGCTTTGTCTTTGTTTCAATTCCCCATTCGGAATTCTGTTCGTTCGGACGCGCAGGATGACCCGCGCATCGGTGTAAGCGTCCCATCGTTTCAATTCCCCATTCGGAATTCTGTTCGTTCGGACCATCACGGGCGGTGAACTCATGCCGCTCAACGAAAGCGGTTTCAATTCCCCATTCGGAATTCTGTTCGTTCGGACCAAAAGTATGCGTGCCACCATTCCAACGCAGTTCTACAGTTTCAATTCCCCATTCGGAATTCTGTTCGTTCGGACCGAAGGTCAGCCTTGGCCAGGTTGGCCCCGGTCAGGTTGGGTTTCAATTCCCCATTCGGAATTCTGTTCGTTCGGACCAATGAAGCCAATCGCCAAGAGAACATCCTGGTACGGTTTCAATTCCCCATTCGGAATTCTGTTCGTTCGGACCTCGACCTGGCCGACGCCGCCTATTGGGGTTGGTACGTTTCAATTCCCCATTCGGAATTCTGTTCGTTCGGACTGGGACTATCCATACTCAACTTATCCCGCGATTTATGTTTCAATTCCCCATTCGGAATTCTGTTCGTTCGGACTTACCCAGGATGTTGAGGATATGCAGGTTATAGAGGTTGGTTTCAATTCCCCATTCGGAATTCTGTTCGTTCGGACTGACGGATAACGGCGGCGGCTATCATCACATCGCGTACCAGTTTCAATTCCCCATTCGGAATTCTGTTCGTTCGGACTCGACAAAGCCTGGGTGACGAAGTTCGCTAACTTCCGTTTCAATTCCCCATTCGGAATTCTGTTCGTTCGGACCTGGGCCGACCTGCACAGGGCTGACCTGACCGGGGCAGTTTCAATTCCCCATTCGGAATTCTGTTCGTTCGGACCAACTGGTTGGTAACGGTCGTGCTGGCCCGCACCTGGGTTTCAATTCCCCATTCGGAATTCTGTTCGTTCGGACAACACTGCTGGCGCTTTGGTTGATGCTGGGCAGCTTGTTTCAATTCCCCATTCGGAATTCTGTTCGTTCGGACTTTTGTTTCGGTTGCCAAAAGCACGGCGATATTGTAGTTTCAATTCCCCATTCGGAATTCTGTTCGTTCGGACGGGGCCGACTTGAGCGAAGCAGACTTTACAGGGGCGTTTCAATTCCCCATTCGGAATTCTGTTCGTTCGGACTTTGATCGTATTTTCATCCATTTTGTCTATCTTTCAAGTTTCAATTCCCCATTCGGAATTCTGTTCGTTCGGACGCTTTGTGATTTGTGCGGCGCGCGGTTGGACGAACGCGTTTCAATTCCCCATTCGGAATTCTGTTCGTTCGGACCACGCAAGGGCGGCACTGATGCAGTTGTGCTTCCAGTGTTTCAATTCCCCATTCGGAATTCTGTTCGTTCGGACCCGGGGCCAACCTGCGTAAGGCCAATCTGACCATGGCTGTTTCAATTCCCCATTCGGAATTCTGTTCGTTCGGACCTTGCAAATCGGGCCGTCGATGACCGGAATCAGTTGTTTCAATTCCCCATTCGGAATTCTGTTCGTTCGGACGGCGTCCAGTCCGTAGGTAGCAAGTGCAAACTCTTTGTTTCAATTCCCCATTCGGAATTCTGTTCGTTCGGACGTGCTTCCCAAACGGCGCTTTTCGTTATAAGGAGAGGTTTCAATTCCCCATTCGGAATTCTGTTCGTTCGGACGGGCCAACCTGCGTGAGGCCAACCTGACAGGGGCAGTTTCAATTCCCCATTCGGAATTCTGTTCGTTCGGACATGGTATCGCCCATATGGTCGCGCACCAGGTTGGTGTTTCAATTCCCCATTCGGAATTCTGTTCGTTCGGACGCCGAGGCGCACAAATGAAGAATCCATTTAGACGCCAGGTTTCAATTCCCCATTCGGAATTCTGTTCGTTCGGACCAATCAGGAGGCATCAGTGAGCGATAATAGAGGACGTTTCAATTCCCCATTCGGAATTCTGTTCGTTCGGACTTATCTTTCGTTACTTTTAGAAATCCAGTATCATAAGTTTCAATTCCCCATTCGGAATTCTGTTCGTTCGGACTCAATCAGGAGGCATCAGTGAGCGATAATAGAGGACGTTTCAATTCCCCATTCGGAATTCTGTTCGTTCGGACTTCCATCTCGTTGGCGTTGGGTAAAACTTCCCCGACTTTGTTTCAATTCCCCATTCGGAATTCTGTTCGTTCGGACCGCGCACCCGTTGCCGTTCCGTCCACTGTCAGGAAGTTTCAATTCCCCATTCGGAATTCTGTTCGTTCGGACTTCCCAATTTACAATGCCGTCGAAAGCGAGGCCGGGCACGTTTCAATTCCCCATTCGGAATTCTGTTCGTTCGGACCCGTTGACCGTGATGGCGTCATTTGGTGTCGCAAAGTTTCAATTCCCCATTCGGAATTCTGCTCGTTCGGACGTCGGTCAGGCGCGCATAGGGGACGGCGATGGTAAAGTTTCAATTCCCCATTCGGAATTCTGTTCGTTCGGACCCCACTGCTCCCCTTCGTACCAATCCCAAATGATGATAGTTTCAATTCCCCATTCGGAATTCTGTTCGTTCGGACCTGGAGTCAACCTGGCCGGTGTTAATCTGGCCGGGGGTTTCAATTCCCCATTCGGAATTCTGTTCGTTCGGACTTCGAGAATGGCGTTGGTAGTTGCGGTTTCGCGGACGTTTCAATTCCCCATTCGGAATTCTGTTCGTTCGGACCCAGCATCTCTTCGTCGTAGCTCAAACCGGGAACCGTATGTTTCAATTCCCCATTCGGAATTCTGTTCGTTCGGACTCGACGGCCCGATTTGCGAATGGTGCCACGATGCGCTGTTTCAATTCCCCATTCGGAATTCTGTTCGTTCGGACTTCTGTCTGGACACGCGCATTGATCGCGGCCCCGGCATGTTTCAATTCCCCATTCGGAATTCTGTTCGTTCGGACGTCCTCCTAGAGGTGGAAGTGCGCTATGATAGATTTGTTTCAATTCCCCATTCGGAATTCTGTTCGTTCGGACCAACTGGAGTAGAGAGCACAACCGGAGTAGGAAGCACGTTTCAATTCCCCATTCGGAATTCTGTTCGTTCGGACTTAATGTTACTGGGCCTTTTGCTCGTTATTCTTATCGTTTCAATTCCCCATTCGGAATTCTGTTCGTTCGGACTTACCGGAGCGGTGATCTTCCGCCTGATTGCCATCTGTAGTTTCAATTCCCCATTCGGAATTCTGTTCGTTCGGACGCAATCGCCAGCGCGTGACCGCCTGCCCCGGCGCGCGTGTTTCAATTCCCCATTCGGAATTCTGTTCGTTCGGACTCGTGATTTCAAATGGCCGAGTCCAGGTAGACCCGGAGTTTCAATTCCCCATTCGGAATTCTGTTCGTTCGGACTTCTGACAGGGCAGGCAAAAGGGAGGATTGAAATGGAGTTTCAATTCCCCATTCGGAATTCTGTTCGTTCGGACAATCGCCATCGCGTGCCCCCCTGCCCCGGCGCGCGTGTTTCAATTCCCCATTCGGAATTCTGTTCGTTCGGACGAACAGAGCCGTATTGTGTATAATCCGAGGTGAGAATGGTTTCAATTCCCCATTCGGAATTCTGTTCGTTCGGACCTAAGCGATGCAGTAACAGTGGGCAGCCGCGCGGACAGTTTCAATTCCCCATTCGGAATTCTGTTCGTTCGGACGCGTCATCGGCGGCGGCGTGCGCGGAATTGACGTAGGTTTCAATTCCCCATTCGGAATTCTGTTCGTTCGGACTTAGCCTGACCGTCACGGAAAACGGCGACGGCGAGAGTTTCAATTCCCCATTCGGAATTCTGTTCGTTCGGACTGTATGCCGCTTCTGAAGACGACGACTTCATTGTCAAGTTTCAATTCCCCATTCGGAATTCTGTTCGTTCGGACAAGCGTATTGTTCCGCCAGATCGCTCTTGAATTGCCGGTTTCAATTCCCCATTCGGAATTCTGTTCGTTCGGACTTCACGGCGGTCGCCTTCGGCCCGCAGGATACGCAAGGTTTCAATTCCCCATTCGGAATTCTGTTCGTTCGGACATCCGCGTCACTTTGGATGAGATAATGCGCAAATTAGTTTCAATTCCCCATTCGGAATTCTGTTCGTTCGGACCGCCCACCCCCTTCCTCCTACTGAGCCTGATCGACGCGTTTCAATTCCCCATTCGGAATTCTGTTCGTTCGGACCTGTCTCGCCGACTGGCGTGTAGTGTCCGTTGCCCGTGTTTCAATTCCCCATTCGGAATTCTGTTCGTTCGGACTCGACAGTCACCTACACCGGTACATGGTTCGGTTATCCGTTTCAATTCCCCATTCGGAATTCTGTTCGTTCGGACTGGCGGCAGGTGCGGGTGCTGGCTCCCTTCCTCGGCAAGTTTCAATTCCCCATTCGGAATTCTGTTCGTTCGGACACCCGGACTTCTTTCCCACTCCTACTGAGCTTGTCAGTTTCAATTCCCCATTCGGAATTCTGTTCGTTCGGACCGCTGACGGAGAGGGCGAAGATCGGCGTCGCGTTAGTTTCAATTCCCCATTCGGAATTCTGTTCGTTCGGACCTCGCGCCTCCCCGAAGACGTGGCAGCGGTAGCAAGTTTCAATTCCCCATTCGGAATTCTGTTCGTTCGGACTAAAGAAAGGGAGCGACAATGAACAAGCCCATTGACCAGTTTCAATTCCCCATTCGGAATTCTGTTCGTTCGGACTAGCTCTGGCAAGCTACTTCCAGCAATGGAAAAGGACTGTTTCAATTCCCCATTCGGAATTCTGTTCGTTCGGACTCGAGCAACTGGCGCGGCGCGGCAAGGCGTTTGGAGTTTCAATTCCCCATTCGGAATTCTGTTCGTTCGGACGCGTCGTAGCCTGCGCTTCCAGAGGCCCTAGTAAGCGGTTTCAATTCCCCATTCGGAATTCTGTTCGTTCGGACGACGAACGCGCCGAGCAGCAGGTCTCCGAACTTCTGCAGTTTCAATTCCCCATTCGGAATTCTGTTCGTTCGGACACGGCGGGCAGTGCGGCCTCGAACTGGTCTTTGGTGAGTTTCAATTCCCCATTCGGAATTCTGTTCGTTCGGACTGAAGCGGCAGGCGCAGGCCTTGCAGGACATCAAGGTTTCAATTCCCCATTCGGAATTCTGTTCGTTCGGACTTTGCCCCCCGTATCACACAGCGTCTTGACAGCGCTGTAGTTTCAATTCCCCATTCGGAATTCTGTTCGTTCGGACCCTTGATTTCGCCAATGCGTGGAGAGGGGTGGCAGGTTTCAATTCCCCATTCGGAATTCTATTCGTTCGGACGCCCTTCACCAAGCGCAATCACTTGCCGGGTTGCAGCAAGTTTCAATTCCCCATTCGGAATTCTGTTCGTTCGGACACCCGTCACGCCAGCGGGCGCTGACCGGTACTTAACGGTTTCAATTCCCCATTCGGAATTCTGTTCGTTCGGACTTGACCGACTCGCGCTATATATGAGAATTTGCCTGTTGTTTCAATTCCCCATTCGGAATTCTGTTCGTTCGGACTCATCGAACGCAAGCCCTCATAACCCTGCGTTTCGGTTTCAATTCCCCATTCGGAATTCTGTTCGTTCGGACTCACCTCGTTGTCAAGCGTATCCCCTAAAATCGCCTTGTTTCAATTCCCCATTCGGAATTCTGTTCGTTCGGACTACACCGTGCCCGGCGGCGTGGTAGTCGTGGACTTCGTGTTTCAATTCCCCATTCGGAATTCTGTTCGTTCGGACTTCCGCGACGCCCGCGATACCAACGTGGCAGCGACGCTGGTTTCAATTCCCCATTCGGAATTCTGTTCGTTCGGACTTATAAGGCTAAAAAGAAGCCGTGTCAAGTAGTATAGGTTTCAATTCCCCATTCGGAATTCTGTTCGTTCGGACATAGACTGCCGTTTGGCGGCGGTGGCGATAGACTGCGTTTCAATTCCCCATTCGGAATTCTGTTCGTTCGGACGTTGTCACTGACCAGGTTGTCAGCGCCGTTCAGGTTGTTTCAATTCCCCATTCGGAATTCTGTTCGTTCGGACATGATGTGGCTGAGGTATCTTGACGCGCAATGCGTCGTTTCAATTCCCCATTCGGAATTCTGTTCGTTCGGACAGGAGGCAATCAGTGAGCGATAGAGGACAACAGAACTTTGTTTCAATTCCCCATTCGGAATTCTGTTCGTTCGGACCTCAAGATCCACCACACGCGCCCGTCACCCCAGGCCCAGTTTCAATTCCCCATTCGGAATTCTGTTCGTTCGGACTGGCTTTCCGGTTTTGGTATAACTGCTATTCTGGCCGTTTCAATTCCCCATTCGGAATTCTGTTCGTTCGGACCTCACAAATGGCTGAGAATCTAACCCCGCCGCTGAGTGTTTCAATTCCCCATTCGGAATTCTGTTCGTTCGGACAAAACCTTTGCACAACAGACTAAAGAATGGACAGAAGTTTCAATTCCCCATTCGGAATTCTGTTCGTTCGGACCCCACCAGTAAAGACTTAGAGGAGGTCTGAGATGTATGTTTCAATTCCCCATTCGGAATTCTGTTCGTTCGGACATGGGAATCAGTTGCAGATAGTCGAATAGCAACAAGTTTCAATTCCCCATTCGGAATTCTGTTCGTTCGGACGTATCGAATGGCAAAGTCTTTGAGAATCCAAAAGCATGTTTCAATTCCCCATTCGGAATTCTGTTCGTTCGGACAGGCGTACATTCAAGCACGCCGTCATCCGCATACGCGTTTCAATTCCCCATTCGGAATTCTGTTCGTTCGGACCAAATGCGTTCCCCCGGATGCCCGCACCTTGAACTGGTTTCAATTCCCCATTCGGAATTCTGTTCGTTCGGACGAAGGACTGATTTTTTATCATCCGGTTTCGCATCCAGTTTCAATTCCCCATTCGGAATTCTGTTCGTTCGGACGGGGGCAGGCGAGGGGCGTAAGCCAAAAATATCCCGGTGTTTCAATTCCCCATTCGGAATTCTGTTCGTTCGGACTTATCAGTACAAAAAGAATCAGGAGGAAACTATGGTCGTTTCAATTCCCCATTCGGAATTCTGTTCGTTCGGACGATGCCGTCCGGTTTTGGCTGGCTTGGCTACGTCTTAGTTTCAATTCCCCATTCGGAATTCTGTTCGTTCGGACAATGTCCCCGGCCAGGTAGGCCCAACCGTCATTGACGTTTCAATTCCCCATTCGGAATTCTGTTCGTTCGGACCAACGGTGGGCGTGGCGTCGGTCAGGCGCGCATAGGGGTTTCAATTCCCCATTCGGAATTCTGTTCGTTCGGACCAAGATTGCCGAACACGAAAAGCGCCTGTCGGCCTTAGGTTTCAATTCCCCATTCGGAATTCTGTTCGTTCGGACGACAGACACGGCGATTGGCTGGCAATTGCTGCGTTGGTTTCAATTCCCCATTCGGAATTCTGTTCGTTCGGACTTGACCTGAACGCCGCCGACGGGTGCTTTGTCTACAACGTTTCAATTCCCCATTCGGAATTCTGTTCGTTCGGACTAGCAAGCGCAAACTCTTTTACCCATTGTGTGATTGTAGTTTCAATTCCCCATTCGGAATTCTGTTCGTTCGGACATTGCTCGCTTCCAGGCCGCTTCCATTTTACGGCTAGTTTCAATTCCCCATTCGGAATTCTGTTCGTTCGGACCCCGCCGGGTGTGGATGTGCGCCCGTATCTTACCCTGTTTCAATTCCCCATTCGGAATTCTGTTCGTTCGGACGTTATGTGGCGCGTATGTCCAGGCGTCGTTAGCCCCGTTTCAATTCCCCATTCGGAATTCTGTTCGTTCGGACCTTGACTTCCAAATAGCGCGCGTCCCCCTCCTGGATCAGTTTCAATTCCCCATTCGGAATTCTGTTCGTTCGGACTTTTCCGCGTCCGCGCCCGTAAAAACGGCCTACGGACAGTTTCAATTCCCCATTCGGAATTCTGTTCGTTCGGACAACTATCCCGGTGACTGAGCCTGACCGGGCAGGCATGTTTCAATTCCCCATTCGGAATTCTGTTCGTTCGGACGTTCATATTGCGCCTGCTTGTCGGCCTTGATTTGCTTGTTTCAATTCCCCATTCGGAATTCTGTTCGTTCGGACCCATTTAAGTCAGATGGAAAGTCCACCTCCTCGCTCTTGGTTTCAATTCCCCATTCGGAATTCTGTTCGTTCGGACGAGCGGCGGCGGTAGGTCATTCGTCCTTCATTGCGGTTTGTTTCAATTCCCCATTCGGAATTCTGTTCGTTCGGACCGCGGTCGCGGAAAGCAACCATTTCGTTAGAGATAGGTTTCAATTCCCCATTCGGAATTCTGTTCGTTCGGACGTTGGACTATCGCTTTAGGGTAGCGACGGTATACCCGTTTCAATTCCCCATTCGGAATTCTGTTCGTTCGGACCGGCCCGGTTTGCCGCACTGCCCATCGTCGACTGCAGTTTCAATTCCCCATTCGGAATTCTGTTCGTTCGGACCCGGCACGAATTTGTCTGGGATTTTCGCGTCGTTGATGTGTTTCAATTCCCCATTCGGAATTCTGTTCGTTCGGACCGACCCTCGCGCCGCCGAAAAATTCCCCCTCTTGGGAGAATAAGGCGCCGTTTTTTTATTCCCACAGTTCCAACATGCTGCATAAAAGCTCTTCCCAGACGCTCTCTTCCCCACTTACCCACACCCGGCGAGCACCCCGGGGTGAAAGGCCACTGCCGTTGCACCGGAAACAAGCATCGGTGTCCGTCGAATGGCAAACCCCTATCGGTAGGGGAAAAAACTATCGAGCATACTACGGTATTCCTGACGATACTGGGATGCTCGCATACTTAAATAATGTACTCGCGTTCTTTCTGCGGAGGTTTGGAGCCCAGCGTAATCACCTTCTTCAAATCCGCCGCACATAATGGGTAAAATCGCACGCTGTCTTCATCCTCATGAATTATTTTACGCACATTTGCTTCTAGGGCAATCTGCTGCTTCTCGGTCAATTCACCCTCAAAAAGACTGTACTGGGTCCAGGTCACATAACCACTCAGCACATTGTGCGTCTTCGTGCGCCGTTTATCGTTTGGAATATCATACGCAATGACGTAAAACATTTTCTGCTGACTCATTATCCTCCGGGAAGAAAGATCAAGTCTCTGTGCCGACGCTTATCTTACCAGCAACGGCGGATAGGCCGGAATTTCGCCGAGCAGCCAGCGCGCCACGAGTCGCGCTTGTATCTCCAAAGCCCGGCGATATGTTGTTTTGTACCCAAAGGCCGGATGTTGCATCTCGGTCTCCAGGCGCGCTTCCCATTGTTCCAGAAAAGTTCTGCGTCCCTTATCACTTAGCCGATAGGCCCCCAGTTCTTCCTCAAAGTCACCGGGCTTGAGGATTTGCTTGTTGATCACCGTTAACACTACTGAATCTGCCAACACCGGGCGCATTTCCTCCATCAAATCCAGCGCCAGAGCCGGCTTACCGTACTGCGTCCCGTGCAGAAAACCCACATAAGGATCCAGGCCAACGGTTTGTACCGCCGCCAGGGTCTGGTTGTGCAATAAGGTGTAGGCGAACGAGAGCAGTGCGTTTACCGGATCGGTCGGCGGACGGCGGTTCCGTCCGGGAAACGCCCAGCCATCGCGCAACAAGTACCCAAAACTCTTGAAATAGGCCGCACTGCCCGTGCCTTCATAACCTAATAACGTCCCCCATGTGCTTCCTGCCTGGGGATGTTGTGGATCGACCGGCAACGTCCCATCCGGCTCGACCTCTGCCGCCTGCTTCTTGCTGCGCGCCAGACTATCCACCGCCGCGTCAAGCTCAGGGATGTCCCCTTTGCGCCGGAACCGCATCAACAACACCCGCATGTTGTGCAGTTTGCCCACGACACAGGCCCGCGCCATCTCCATCCGTCGTGTCGGATCGTGGTGGGCTTGATGTTGCGCCACCCGCAACTGTCCATTGCGGCTCAACGGCGCTCCCAAATATCCCATAAAACGCCCCGTCCCAGTCAAATAGGTGACTCCTACGTTGCGTTCCAACAACGTCCACAGCACCGGCGTGGTGAGCGTGACGTTACCCATAACCACGACTTGCGTGATCTTGTGCAAGGGGACCGTCACCTTGCGCGCCGGGGCCTCATCCTCGGCGGGAATGCGGACTTTCAACGCTTCGCCATCCTTCGTCAAGGTGCTTCCCGGTTTTGTGAGATATAATGTTCCCATCGTTTCACTCCAGATCGTCGTCTCCGTCATATTCCCCTGCCTTCCATTGGCCGCTCCCCGTTTTTCCCTTTTGCAACAGTTGCACTTCACGTGGCAGGCACACCGGTTCCAGGCTACATTCACGACATTTTGTGTATGGCTGCTCCGGCTCAGGGATCACAGCGCTCGCTAGGAGAGACCAGATGGCCGCTACCACTTCCTCGGTCTCAGTGCGCAAGGCCGTGTCGAACGCCACGGGCACACGTCGCCGCGAGCGCCAGTAGAAGATGTACCCTTGGGGGATGGTCATGTCGGTACGCTCTTCCAGACACAGCGCCTGCGCGCAGAGTTGAACGCGATCGTTGTCCCACTGCCCTTGTTGACCATGTTTATATTCCACTGGACACAGTACACCGTTCTCTTCCTCCACCAGATCGGCGAAGCCGCTCAGACGGAGGTGATCCGACCACAGGTACAGCCGTCGGTAACACACCACGTTCTCTTCCTGCGCTTGCCCACTTGTATGCACACGCTCATGCTGCAACGCTCCTTCCAGCACCGGCGCATTGATCACCATTTCACCTTGCACATACATCAGCCAAAATCGGCGCGGACAATAACTGTACTGATTCACCATAGACAGCGGCAGATACTCCTCACGCTCCATCCCCACCCCCATCAGGAAGTAAGCGGCAGACAGAAACGCCTCTCCTCCCTACTTCTCTTCTAACTCTTCACGCGCCTCGCTTGCCCCATCCCCATCGTCGTCTTATAGCCTACCCCGCTGTAGAAAGCGAAATCGGCCAACATGGTAAGCTGGGCTCTGGCGATGTCATTGTCGCCCATCAGCCCATACGTGACGCGCCCCACGAAGCCCACTTGCGGTGCACGGCTGAAGGCCAGCATTTGCGTATTCACGTTTTCTAGCCGCTTGACAACAACATGCGCTGCGAGGTATGCCCGGAGCGCTTCGCGGTCGACTTGCAGTGGCGCCGGCGCGAACATATTCCACGCGCGGGCCAGACTGTCGAAGACTGGCTCCGGCGCCGGCAGTACTATCATCTTCTTACCCCACGTCTGCTGCCCAAACCCAAACGCCGTCGGTGTCACGAAATCCAGTGTCAGCTCGCGCGCCGGCTGCGCTTCTGCCGCCAATCGTCCCCACGAACTGTAGCCGGCCCAGGGGTGTCCCTCCGGCGTTGTCAGAATCTCGCGGATGAGCAAAATGGCGTCGCCTAGGCGGATGATGGGACGGCCCTCACCGCGTAGAAAACGCGTCATAAAGCGCTCGAAGATCGGTGGATAGAGCACGGTGAAGCGCAGCCAATACGTTTCCTCCGGGGTAAGGTGTAGGCGACCCTCATAGGCGCGCGGTGTTTCCATCAACGGCGACACCGTGAACGGTCGCGCGGGCAAATCGGGCAGATGGAGCACCTCCGCCAGCGTCGCATCGGATTCACGCACTGTCTGCAAAAACGCCGCGTGGACCTGATGGCCCATCGTGGCCCGTACCGTCGTCGCCCGGGTCGGGGTCAACGTCAAAACGATCGAATACAATCCGGCGTCAAGATGATCTACCATAGGCATATCTCCTGGATGATGATAAGACCTGACAGGTCCCGTGAGACCTGTCAGGTCGGCGTTCAAGGCTGCGGAAAAGTGTAGGCCATGTTAGCGGGGAGCAACACAGACTGCCCCCCCACCTCGGCCTGCAACCATTGGGTCTCGATACGGGCATGGTCCACCAGACTGGACGGCGGCATCGAAATCAAATCGAAAACACGCAAGTCTCCCGGCACATCGAGGGGATTCAACGGCAATCCGGCGATCCGCTCGGAATGCCCTAAGGCCTCAACTTCAGTCGCGATATTCCATTCCAATAGTGCCTTGCTCCGCCACAACCCCATCCGTACCCAACGCGGCAATGTGAGCGACTCACGGCTCAAAACGGCAAACTCGAAAACACTGCCAACGGCTATTTCCTTTGCGCGTCCATAACTGGGACTATTGCGTGTCCCTGGCGACATCTTGACCCGATAAGCGTTATCCGCATATTTGAATGTCACTAGTTCATACCGTACCTGTATGCCTCGCGCCGGCGTGATATAGATACCGCGTTGGTTGAGTTCTGTTAACTCTTCAGCATAACAGGGGATCTGTTGCGCCTGGAAATATGGCGCGACCGTCAACCCTAACGCGTAAGTCAATGCATAATTGTGCAGATACCGTCCGGTTTCATAGAGTCGCCCCATTTCCCGCGTTGCATAAAACAGATTCTCATGAAAGGTCAGCCGACAAAGGTAGAGGCGCATAACGCACCTCCTACTTCTTGCCGGATGCCTTAGCAATCCAGGCTTGGTGATAAGCGCGGCTGTCTTGGAAAGCTGCGTTCAGTAAGGCCATGACGCCGGCATCCTCACTATTCAGGGCGGTCAATTCGGTCAACAGCGTTGTTAACGCTTCGCCGATCAACAATTGGTCCACCACAACGCCATCTTCATGCAGCAGTGTTGGAACAAGCTTTTGCGCTTGAACAAAAACCAGTTCAGGGTCTAGCGGGTCAGGTGGATTGATGGCTCCCGCCGCTTTCAGGGCATCATAGAGCCGCTGGGTGAAGAGCAGGTTGGAAAAGATTTCCCCATCGGTTAAAGCCACTGCAACGACTTGGTTGTGCAATTTGCCGGTGCGCGTCGTCTGTGCGCCGTACCGTCGCGCGCGCAACACATTCCCCAACACATAGAGGAACAGGTTTTCGGTCAAATCGCGCGTGGTCACCACCGAGGGGAAAATGACCTGCGGCTGGATGTGGTCCTGTTCGTTGATGCGGCTGGTCACTTCTCCATAGCGCGTCATTGTACCGTCTTCATAGGGCGCATTGAGGGTAAACGCTTCGTGACTGTGGTCGTAGGAAGTGAGGGAGTAGGCTGTATCGGTGATCACTTTTGACTTCTCCGAACCGCTGTCGCCGATGGCGAAGCCATAGCTGATGCAATCTGGACAGGTTGTACAGAATTGCACGTTATAATCGCAGATCGGTAACCCATCATCGCCAACGAGTTTTTTGCCACCGGTCTCACCCGCATCGCTGCTCAACAATCCATAACGCCGCAGCAACTCACGCCCCACCAGTCGCTCCGGTGTAGACTGCTTGCGCTTGAAGAGCGTCAGACGAGTGATCAATTCAGTATTGGCTACACCACCATTGACCCGCGCCGTATTCAACTCACCGTCGGTCTGAAAGAGCGGATACGAGTCTGTCACCCGCACCATGATGATGTGTGCGTAACGTCCCATCGGTTTGCCAGGTACTTTTGTCAAAAACCAATCGCTATTCAAGGGTTTCATTGTTTTGTCTCCTTTTAACTAAACTGTAGCCTTAGAATCTGTTTCTTCGATGAATTCACGTTCGGCACGGTCGCGCGCCGTCTCATCCAAATAAATGACCTCGCAGACATTCTTAAGCAGGTTCAACTGTTTGCCGCGCAGCGCACTTCGGTCGCCGCGTAGCGCCCCATAGAAGACCTGATCCACGAAATAGGCCGCAAATGCCCGGACAGCAGTCTCCCGACTCTCGGGGGTGCTCCCTTTAGGCGGAAAAGCTAATCGCTCGCGGTAGGCCCGGTCAAGAAAAGCATGTAAAGCGCCGTATACTGCTTCTCTTAGACTCTCCGGTTCAGCGAACAGGCCTGGATCGGCTTCCAAAATGGCGTGGGCGGCCACTGTTATCGGGCGCAGAATACTATTGGATTTGTAATTCTTGGCTCGATAGAATTGTCGGTATAACAACGTCAACTCACGTGCATGACTCATTTCGGCATCCTCCTGTGTTGAATTGGCACTCAGAAAGTTGAAATATTCCAGATACTGTCTCACTTTGGACTGCGGTAATACGTCGATCCCCTGTTGCCGCTGCCATTTCTTCAGATAGTGGAACGCATACAGAGGCGATGTATCCAGGTCGCGGGCGACCGCCGGGAGGTTCTGCCAGCGATAATCGTACCCACCGCGTCCCATTCCGCTATGGGCGTCCAGATGAATCAGATATCCTACTGTCAACCGTTGCAAGGTCGGCAGCAAGTGATCAATGTTCACCCGCAGTTCGCCGCCGGTCAAGTAGCGGATCGCCGCGTGCGGTGCGTCCAGGAACACCGTTTCGTCAATCTCGTCGGCTTCCAACAGCAGTGGCAGCGAGGCTTCACTGGCGACGACTTTCACATCCAGGCATAACGGCAAGAGCAGTGCCAGGAACGCTGGATGTACCCAGGCTTCTGCGTCCTTTGCATCGCGGCTTGGCGGCGGCACGCCGAGAAAGTAAAATGTCGCTGCTTCATTTTCCGCGAAATGAAAACGCACATAGCGATCGTTGGCTGAATCCTGCTGTGTTTCGGGCGTCAATAGCAATGGCTCCAGGCGTTGCAACGTCGCCGGAGAAAGGTCGACTGTACCCTTGTCCACCAACTGCCGCCGCAACTCGGTAAAGCTGAGTTGTTGGATCCCCACATAAGCCTTCCGCAGGATTGTCAACGTCTCCGGGGTAAAAAAGTACGTTGGGTAGAAAAAGAGATAGCGTATCCGTCGCCCTTCAAAGTTGCCGCCGGTCGCCGCCGAGCGGCTCATCAACAACTGGCGCAACATCATTTCCGTTCCGCAGATGGTGCAAATATGGCGTAGCGCATCGGTGCTATGTAAAGGTTGCTTGTTACTATACACCTGCGGTGCGAACAGTACGGCCGCCTCACGTTGTCGGCTTACTTTGTAGGGAGAAGAACACAGAGTACATACCTGTGTTGTTCCATGCCCCTTGCGTTTGGCATTCATATAGCGTTGCCACTCCGCCGCAAATGTGGCCCGCTCCCGCTGAAAGATGCCATCGCCTAACGTTAGAATTTGCGCCACGTAATCCCGCAGATCATCCCAATCCTCGTCAGTGGTCAATGACGCTTCCGTCGGCAGCTCAGCGGCGACGGCACACGACAAACGCCGGGCAAAATCTTCCAGGCGTTCGCGCCAGTCTGCCGGGTCCAAACCTTTGTGCTGTTTGAGATAATGCCCGGCGGCGAAATACCAGTGATACCCCACGCCGCCGGCGCGGTTATCGCGCGGTATCCTCTCAAACGTCGCACGCAGGGCATCCAGTTCCATAGCGTGCAACAAAAACCCCGCAGTATCAAAACCGGGCAATTGGGTCGCCACTTGTTTCTCGGCCAGATAGCACCACTCGGCCAGTTGATCCACTCGCAAATCGTCGGGTAAGTTCAGGTCTACTGAGGCATCGAGCCAGCCGCTCTCGCCCATTTTCGCAAAACGCTTGCCGGCCGAAGGCGTTTTGCCCTCGCGGATGATATCAAATGTGGCCTGAACGCTGAGCAAGATAAAGCTGGGCAGGTCAAAAAAGAGCCAGTAAAAATCGGCACACTTTAATCCCTTGCCGTCACGCTTGATTCCACTGCGACTGCGGCGCAAGTCAGCGCCGATCACTTCACGGATGTGGGCTATGGTTTCTTCAGCGATGGCAGCTACGGTGGGTAGTGGTGGCGCCTCCCCCTTTCGTTCCAGGTAGATGACGCCGCTAGGCGCGTAAAGCAACGGCACGCGTGTCTCGTGCTGCATCAATTTGAGCGCGGCATTGTGGATAAAGTTAGTCAACACGCCGCGATTGTCCGCTAGATGATGATAGGTAAAGCGCGCCTGCGCATTGCTTAACCGGCTCAATAGATCCTTTAGGCCATTCTCGCTGCCGATTTCCTGTGGGGTGCGCACGACGTAGGCTAGCAAATCGGCCAGATGGCTCAGGTCCTCGGCCAGTTCCAGTTGTGGTGGTGGCAATGTGAGTTTTGGTAACAGACTTAAATTGTGCAGTGTTCCCCATCGGATTTGCGTATTACAGGCCACATAGATCAAGTTGTGGAGCATGGCCTCCACATCCCCCAGCGGCGACAAGAAATCGGCCAATCCGAGCGTCATACACCATTCGCGGAAGATGGCTTCCAAAGTGGGCATCTGGGCAGCGCCGACAGCTTTCTCATGACTGAACCCGGCAGCTTCCAGTTGTGCTTCCACACCGGGCAATTTGAGAAAATCGTGCAGCACATACCCGGCTATAAACAACCGGCGCGTCGCATCATCGTAATAGCGCAACCGCGGCGCATTCCACGTCTGCAACGTCCGTGCAACATGCAGTGCCGAGAATAGACCGTTGATCAGATGGGCGCGCATGGACTGGTCGGCGCTGTAGCGCATGACTTCCTTGCCCGCGGCCCGCATGAGTTGAGCGAAGTCGCCGCCTTTAGCCGCCGCTGTCGCCAACCGATCGGAGAGCGGCCCGGCGACATACTTGACAAAATCCTCCATCACCCTATCGCCCGGCCAGAGCTTAACCACCGACTCATACAACAATGTCACAAACAGCGGTTCAGAACTCAATACCGCTTTCTGTTTCTTGGACATATCCGTCGGTTCCTCATCCAAAACGAATAACGCCTCTTGGATCGTTTCTTCTTCTGATGTCATTGTCACCCCCTTAGGAACAAAAATGATGGGATTTCGCGTGGTTAAAATAAGAAACAACCATGGATGGCGCGTATTGACACGTCAAGCACAAAAAATCAGTGCAAATCCGTGTCATCCGTGGCAAAAGCCAAAGCCTTTTTCCCATTACCACACAAAGTCCTAGAGAACCACCTTGTCAAAACACCATGGCTCCGCCCCCACAATCTATCTTCGTCACTTGCAACCGTGCTTCTAGTAGCAGCGCCTCCCGGCCAAAGGCGACACACCCTGCCACCCCATCGCAACTGGTAAAGGAGAACACAGCAAAGAGCAAAGGTAACCGCAAGCGGCGTTTTAACTCCAGCGGATGGAACCCCAAACATAACAAGGCCGGTAATTCTCGCCTTTCCAAACGGTGATTAAGCGTCGGTAGGCCGGGTAGCTGAGTATCTATTTGAAACCCCTTGAGCGCCTGCGCCCGGCCAAATTGCTCCGCCCCCCAACCGCGAATGTCCCGATTGAGTCTAAGTTTCACCTCTTCCCGGTCCTCACGCCAGCCATACAACCGGTAAAACGCCAACGGCTCTTGCCGTTCAAATAGCCGGCGCGTTAATCCGGCGCGCGCCACTTCGGCGTAAAACGTCTCCTCATCAAGGCTTTGTAATTCAGCATGGGCAGCCACCAGAAACAAGTTCACGCACTTAAACCGATTGGCACCTTGTTCAGTTTCATCTATCAAGCAACAGCTAAAATAACTTCCCCCACGAAAGGCTTCGGCCTCCTCTAATAAGACCTTTTGTCGGGCGCGGAGGTCTTTGTAGCGCCCCCATGCTGCATGCAGGCGGATGCCAAAAGTCGCTTCATATCGCTGTTGTAAACGTGGACGAATTTCTTTGTATTGTTCACGCACCGTAGCGTTACTTAACCCGCTCATAATCTTCACCGTTTGCAACTCACCCCACAACCGCGCATAGGCATCAAACCGGGCCGGCAGTGGATAAGCCTCGCGGATTGCGGCATTGAATTGTTCACGGTTCATCATCGCCTCCGGTTCTAACAGACGCGGTACCCCATCTTTCCCTTCAAACAGTGTCTCTCGAACCCAAGAGGGCGTCACCGCATAAGCCACAAAGTCCCGGAAAGGATAAAATTGCTCATCACGCGTATACCCATTGTGTCGCCCCAGACGTCCGAGACGCTGCAAAAACGTTCCTCCATCCCGACTTTCGAACAGCAGAAAGTTGATTTGAAAGTCCACCCCCACATCTACCGTCGAAGTACCGATGAGCACATCTGCTGCATAAGAATCCTTACGCCGCGCCGGTGATGTTGCACCGGTGTTTTCCTCTACCGTCAATTGATGTGCCGCCAATAGCGGCTTTAGTTGCGCCACCAATCGCTTGGCAGCCGCCACAGAATTGACAATGATGGCGCCTTTCGCGGACGGTCGTCGTTCCAGGAAGAAGGGAAGCAAAGTATCGTCCAGGTGTTCCTCAATCCACACTTCCACACGGGGTTCTGGTGGAAAATCCACCGTTGCCGCGTGCAGAATCTGCCGCCATTGCGCCGGGTCCGGCCTGGCTTCACTATGGCAATAAGCTCCCTGGATTTCACATACTTCAAGCCCCGAACGATGCAGATATTCCAACATCAACTCGCCTGGCGTTGCCGATAGGAATAAATAGCGGTGGGGATGCGCTGTACTGCGGATCTCATCAATAAATAACAGCGCGTTCAAAACGCTGATGACCTGGGGTATGTCAAAAATGTGAAATTCGTCGAAGGTCAACTGACTGAAACGTTGAGCCAACCGTCCGGCAATCCTGTCAGGAGCGTCATGCCCGGCGATATAAAATTGTTCCATAATATAATGAAAAATATCCGGGTTGGTCAAGAGCACATCATTGGTCTGTAGCACACCTAACAAGGCTTCACTACGTTGTGTATAATCGCCGGCTTCTAACAAGTTGTTGAGTCGCTCACTGGTCAAAGGTTCCTCATCACAATACAGTGAGGCATTCCATGCTTTCATTGTAAGGGCTAATTGCTGACGCTGGTCGCGGATCAATTCATTGGTGGGGTACATCGCCATCATAGGCCAATCGCAGCCGCGAATCAGTGCCGGCAACTGTCCCGCTAAACTCTTCCCGTCCCCTGTCATCGCCGTGTTGAAAATCACGTCGGCGTTGCCCTTGGTCAAAGCCGTATACGTTTCGACCTGGTGCTGAGAAAGCCGCCAACCTTCCGGCAACCGCGCCTGCACTTCTGGCGGCACCGCTGTCTCCTCTGCCAACCTCGAATACACCGGCAACGTCCTGATCCTCATCTTGCCTCCTGCATCATACTCCCATCATAGCACATCCGCCCCCCCTATATAAGGGATTTTACCTCCCATCCTCAATTCATCCCCACTTTTCCTCTTTCCCGGTCTCCTTGCCTCCCCCTCACCCTATCTCCCCCTTACTTCCGCCCGCGTACACCGCTGCCAACGCCGCTACCGTCTGTTGCATTTCCGCCAGCGCTTCCGGTCCGCCGAGCACTTCGCAGTTGCCCCCATAATGCAACAGCGTCCGCACAGCCCACCACACCTCATCCGTCTCCGCGTCCACAATGATACTGCCATCGGTTTGTACTTCCGTCTGAAGGATCGTGATCCCCGGGTGGCGCGTCACGCCCTGACGAGCAATGCGCGCGTCCAGACGATAGCGCAAGGGCTTGGGGAATACAGCGGGAGGCATCGATAGTTTTTCAGGCAGGACCTCGACAGCGCGGATGCGGCCCAGGCGGTAGTAGATATACCGACGTTGCGGCGTGCGCTGATGCGCCTCATCCTCTATGTAACGGCAATAACCTCGCAGATAGTAATGCCCCCAAACCGCCATGAACGAAAGCGCCCAGGGTTCGACGATGTGCCGCAGTGGTTTGCCGTCAGCGCGTTCCAGAGAACTGTACTCCATAGCGATCAACCGACGTTGCTGTAAGGCACGTAGCAAATTCGCCTCCACGGCCGTGTCGATGATATCGTCATCCTGCTGTCCCCACTGCACTTCCAACGCCGTGCGCAGTCGCAACAACTCACCGCGGCGCTCGGGGGGCAAATATCCCACCAACGTGTCGAGAAAGTTTTGCACCTCGTCGGTCATCGGCGCGCCCGGCTCGAAGGTCTTTTGCAAAAAAGCCATCGCCGCCAATGCCTCGTCCGGCAGATCAAACCATCCCGCCCAGGCTTCCAGCCATTCATAAACGCCGCTCGCTTTGTGGTAACGCCATTCGACATCGAAAAGCGTCGTGAGACGCCTTTTGTCAGCCTCGAAACGTTTCGTCAAGGCCGGCTCAGTGGTGTCCTCATAACCGACAGCGGCTATAAGCTCCTCACGGCTAGCCGGTCCCCGCTGTAAACGTCGCAACATCGCTAGACAACGCCGGACGACGCCCGCAGAACTTTCTCGCGTGTGTGACATGCAGCCTCCTGATACGGCCTGACATGAAAAGACTGAAACTGCGCTAAAAGCGGTGAATGTGGGCGGCCATCCGTCGGTTGCGACTCAGTGCTTCCTGAGGGTTATGCCGGAGACGACTTGCAGTCGATCCGGTGCGTCGGCTTGACCGGCTACCCGCTGGGTGGTGCGCACCCGCTTGCGCTGGGTGAACAGAGCTATTACACCCCGCTGAACGCGCTGAAGCCACCATCTACCGGCACGACCACACCGGTCACAAAGCTGGCGCCGTCGGAGAGCAGCCAGAGAGCTGTGCTGATGAGGTCCTCCGGCACGCCGAAGCGTCCCATCGGGGTATGGTCGATGATGAGTTGACCGCGCCGGGTGAGGTCGCCCGTGCCTTCTTCGGTGAGCAGGAAGCGATTTTGCTCGGTGAGGAAGAAGCCGGGGGCTAGCGCGTTCACACGGATGTTCGGCGAGTATTCCTGATTCAGATGAACGGCCAGCCACTGCGTGAAGTTGCTGATCGCGGCCTTGGCCCCAGAATAGGCGGGGATGCGGGTGAGTGGGCGGAAGGCGTTCATCGACGAGATGTTGAGGATCACCCCATGCTTTTGTTCCGCCATCAGCTTGCCGAAGACCTGGCTCGGCAGTAGTGTGCCGATGAAGTTGAGGTTGAACACCCATTGCACCGCGTCGGCAGGCAAGTCGAAGAAAGAGACGGTCGCGCTGGTGGTGGCTTGTGGCTTGTTGCCCCCCGCGCCGTTGATGAGGATATCGACTGTGCCAAACGCCGCCAGGACAGTCTGCGCCGCGGCTTCGATGCTGGGCTTATCCAGTACATTGCACTGCACGGCAATGGCTTCACCGCCGGCGGCTTGAATCTGCTCGACGACTCGCTGTGCTGCGGCGGCGACAAGATCGAGCACGGCGACTTTGACACCGACCCGCCCCAACGCTCGGCTCATCGTTCCGCACAAAATGCCGCCTCCGCCGGTGACTACGGCGACTTTACCTTCCAAACCAAACAGTTCGTTCAAATAAGTTGTGTCCATGTCAATCTCCTTGTCAATTAACTAAAATTGTCAGGACTTACGCAAACAGGTGCCATCTTACCGTGGCTTAAAATTTATAGGCCTGCTTCGCCAGTCGGTATGCCAGGTCGAAAACCATCTCCCGCGCGTCATTCATATCCACGATGTGGCGAACGACGAGGCCGGCAACCCAGTTAGCGCTGGCGCGCCGCCACACATCGTGCCGGGCGGGGATGGAGGGGAAGGCGCGGGTATCGTCGTTGAAGCCGGCGGTATTGTACAGACCGGCGGTTTCCATCACCCGCTCGAAGTAACGCCGCATTCCGGCGAGGCTATCGTGGAACCACCACGGCGGCCCCAGTTTGAGCGCGGGATAGTGCCCGGCCAACGTCGCCAGTTCGCGGGAGTAGGTGTCTTCGTCCAGGGTGAAGAGGATCAATGTCAGTCGTGTATCGTTGCCGTATTTTGCCAGCAAGGGCCGCAGGTTGTGGGTGAACTCCGTGGCGCTGGGGATGTCGCAACCTTTGTCCAGGCCGAAGCGGTCAAAGATGAAGGGGTTGTGATTGCGGAATGAGCCGATGTGCATTTGCATGACCAGCCCGTCCTCGATGCTCATGCGCGCCATCTCCATCAGCATGTGGCCGGTAAAGCGTGTGGCATCGTCGGCGGTGGCTTTGCCTTGCAACGCCCGTTGGAAGATCGCGTCGGCCTCTGACGGTGAGAGTGCGCCGGTATAGGCCGTCAGTGCGGCATGATCGGTGGCGTGCGCCCCCATCGTCTTGAAGAATGCGCGGCGATCTTCGAGCGCCCGGATGAGCGCTGTGGAGCTGTCGACCTCGAAGCCAACGGCGGCACTGAGCGCATCCACGTTGACGTGCCAGTGCGGTGCATCCAGGTTGATGACGGCATCGGGGCGGAAGGTGGGGAGCACCACGCCGGACCAGCCGGAGTTGCGGATGGCCTGATGATACTGTAAGCTGTCGCTGACGGCGTCGGTGGTACAGAGAACTTCGATGTTGAAGCGCTCGAACAACCGGCGCGGCGTGAATTCCGGCGACGCCAGTTGCGCGGCGATGTGATCGTAGATGGCCGGCGCGTTCGCCCCACCCGGTTTCTCCTCGACGCCGAAGACCTCAATAAGTTCCTGTTGCAGCCAGATTCCACTCGGCGTACCACGGAACAGATAAAAGTTCTCGGCGAAGGTCTGCCAGATTTTGCGGTGATCCTGCTCTACAGGGCCGCCGTCACTGCGGGGGACCCCCAGCGCTTCTAGCGGGATGCCTTGCGAGTATAACATACGAAAAACGTAGTGGTCGGGGATGATGAACAAGTCTGCCGGCGTCCCGAAGCCGGCATCCGCGCGCACGAACAACTGTGGATCGACGTGTCCGTGGGGGCAGATGAGGGGGAGAGCGGCGACCGTCGCATACAACTCGTGGGCTACGGCCCGTTGTGCCGGATCGGGATCGAAAAAGCGATCGGCGGATAAACTCCATTTCATATCGGGCATGTCTTTTCCTCCGTGATAGTTGAATGTCTCAAGTTCCTTTTGAGAACGGCGCGAGATGCCGCTGAAAGTGCTGGTCGAGCAGCCTCTCGTAGACGGCGGCGTGTTCGTCCAGCAGCGCCACCAGTGGGTCGCGGTAGGTGTCGAGGACTGCGCCAAAGGTCACATGCAAGACCTGCCGCACATCGAACTGGTTCAACAGGTCCGGCAGTTCCGCATCGGACAGCGTTTCCGGCGCAGGAACGTTTGCCAGTTGGGCGGAAACGTGATAGGTGACTCGCTCGGCCTCGTAGTGCCCGATGGAAAAGGCGAGAATCTGGCGGAAGAACGCCGGCGCGACCTGGGCCGCCGTCCGCAGCGCCTCCAGATAACTGGTGCCGGCAGTTTTGAGATGCACCAGCCCTCCGCTCCATTGGGCGGCGATGGTGTAGATGGAGAATTTGTCCGAGCCGGAGTGCAGGCTGAGCTTGTACGGCCCTTCAGCGCGGGCGACGGCGGCGTGGCGAGCAAAAGCGTCGGTGAAAGCGTGGAGGTCGCCGATGTAGTCCACACCTTTCTCGAAGCGACCTACGAAGCGCGGCGCAAGGCTGACCCACTGGACACCCAGGCGGCGCAATTCCAGGGCGATGAAAAGGTGTTCTTCCGGTGAAGTGGGCGTTTCCGTCTCGTCCACGGAGACTTCGAGATCCAGCGGACGCTCCCCCATTCGGGCGACGATGTGGTGGTACAGCGTCGCCGTGTGGGCGATGGCGCGCCCATATTTGACGGCAGCCCGTTCCAATGTCTCCGGCTCGAAGCCGAAAGTGAAATCACCGGCAACGAAGGTTTGCCGGCAGTAGCGCTGGTGCATGGCCTCCGGTGTGTCGTTCAGCGCCTCCCAGGGCAGTGCCGCGAATTTGGCGCTCACCACGTTCGCCGGCGCGGTGGGCGCTGCGTTATCCACATGGGCGCCGGGATCGATGGTGAAAAAAGTGTAGCCGGCGTCGATGAAGGCGTCGGCATCGGCGGAGGTCTTGAGATGATCGGCATCGGCGCCCCAGGGTGCGCGCCAACCGCTCTGGAAGAGGCCCCACATGGCGTCGTCCAACACTTGTTGCGGGGTGCGTCCGGTGCGGGCGTTCTCGCGTACGGACTGTTGCGCGAAGATCGGCGCGATGCCGGGATAGCGCTCCACGGCTTTGACGTGCCCCGGCGTGGCAATACCAAGCCGGTCACCGAAGCCTGCCGAGGTGTGCAGTCCCAGCGGGGTGGGGTTCAACCACGGCAATCTGGCGCGCAGCGTCGCGGCATTGGCCGGCGTCAGCGGGCACAGCAGCGCGTTCTGGTGCGATATGCCGGAGAAGCCGGTGCTATCTCCCTGGACGAGCAGATAGCGCGTGTGATCCGCTTCGCGGCGTACCAGGGCATAGCCAACGCCTTGATGTTCGATGCTGGATGGGGTGTATATCTCCAATCCGGGAAGTGGTACAATGTCCATTGTTCAGCTCCTTTTCCGGCGAATGGTCATTCGCCGTATTTATTCAGGCCAGCACTACGCGGCACCAATAGTTCCCCAGTGTGAATGCTTACCGCAAGAACCGCTTCGAGCGGCGACTCGCTCCATGCATGGCTATTTGTAGGGGGTGCGATGGGCAGCGAAGCTACCTGTCACACCCCCTCTTTTTCGCTCCCTGCGCCTACATATATTTGGTCATGACCGCATCTAATGCTGGGTGGACGATGCAGTTTTGAAAAGCAAAGGATTGCAGAATGCGGTCAAGGTCGGTCTCGGACAAGCCTTTGAAGAGCTTGGCATAAGGAATTTGCAGCAGTGCCCCGATGAAGGTGGCCATGGTCGCCTGGGTGAGATAGCGCTCGATGCCGTTCACGGTGATGTCGTCATCGCTTGCGGTTTCGACGATCTCGTGCGCCAGGGTGTGGACAATCTCTTTCGCCGGTGTGCTCGGCAACCAGCTCATCCAAAAGTCACTGTTGAGCAGGCGCTTGGTTTCCAGACTGTGTTTGATCCGCTGGATGTACTCCGACTCTGGATTAAGGTACACCCAGCCCATCACCCCCACGTCTTTGTAGGTCCAGGTTGTCCAATGGACGCCGTATTGCTCGAAGACGCTGATTTGGTCGTCCAGCGCACGCATCCGATCCGGCACCTTGGCGGCGGGGCCGTTGTACGGGCTGCCGAATTCGCCTGCCCACAGTGGCACGTTGTATTTCTGCATGAACTGCGTGCCTTCGTGGGCCAGGAAGTTGGCTTCCTGCCATTCCCGGTGCCACTCGCTGCTGGGATAGGGGCCGGGGCCGAAGCCGGGGCGGGTGTAGTTGTGACTGCTGTAGAGCAGGTTGTCGGCGAAGGGAGCGTCGAGGTGGGCGAAACGGCTGGAGAAGTTATCGCCTTCCAGGATGATGATGTGGTCAGGATCGACGGCGCGGATGGCATGGACGATACGCCGGTTGAGCGCGTTGATCTGCTCCCATTTCGGCTCGCCCATACCGTTGAGCCGCCCGCGTGGATTGGCGGTTTGCGGCTCGTTCATCACGTTATAACCGGCGACAGCAGGGTTGCCCTTGAAGCGTTCCGCCAGCGCCTCCCATAGGGCTACCCAGCGGTCCTGGAAGTGCGGGTGCTGCCAGAAGAGGGCGTAGCGCGTGGCGTTGTCAGAGTGCCAGTCGGTGTTCTGGTTACCCTGAACGGCGTGCATGTCGAGGATCGCGTAGAGGCCGTGTTGGGCGCACCAACCGACGGCTTGTTCTAGCCGGGCGAAGCCGCTTTCGAGATAGGTGAACGGTTCGGCGTCACGCTCGAAGTGGCGGTAGTTGAGGGGCAACCGCACGACGGTCGCGCCTTGCGCCTTCATGAAGGCGATGTCGTCTTCGGCGAGGAAGTAATCGAGCAGGCGCTCGAAGAAGAAATGGGCTTTGCTTGCCCCTAGCGTCTCGGCCAGGGTCGCGCGGAGTGCGTGTTCTGCGCCGGGGTAGCCGTCGATGAAGTTCTCCATGTTCATCCAGCCGCCGACGCATGCCCCACGCAAGCGTACTTCCTGACCTTGCGTGTTGACTACTTTTCCATTGTGAACCTGTAGTAAATCCAGCATATATATCCTCCTGTAGGTGTTGAAAATCCTCTTGTTAAACTTTTTGCTTGAATAAAGCTCTCTACGATCAACTTTCGGTTGTTGCGGACGGCTGATCGCTGACGGCTGATGGCCGACGACTGACGGCGCGCAGCTTATCGAGGGCGGCGCGCACATGGCGGGCGTTGATCTGGAGCCGGTCGACATCATGGGCATCGACCGGATGGGTGCTGTAGCGCGCTTCGACAAAGGCAGCGGTGAGCGCTGTCAGTTCCGCCTGGGCTTCCGGCAGGTGGGGCTCCAGGGTGCGATGGTATTCGTCAGGCGTCTGGGTGTCGTGGCGGGGGAAACCCACCTCGCGTGCACGATCCAGGGTTTCCAGGTAAGAGTAGAATATCTGTTCGCGCCATGCTTCCCCTTTGCGTCGGGTCATGGATGTGTGCTGGCGGGACGCTTTCCGGCGTAGAAAATCCAGGGAGAGCGCCGGTAGGGTGGTGCGGATGGCATGGCGCATCCCCTGCCACCAGGTCCGCAGGGTGTGCCACCATCCACGCACCATGCGGGTCACTTTGAAGGCTCTGATCGTGGGCAGAATCTCAGGTCGCTCTTTGAGATAGCTATAGACTATGTATCCCATAGCCCCCAGAACAATAACCCAGAAGATGACGGAGCGCAACACGTTTAACCATGGAAGGGAGGGCCCCGCCGATGTTGGCTCTGTCAGTAGCGGGGGAAGCGTTGGAGATGGCATGGCGGAGGGCACGGCGCCATCTTTCCCTGTTTGGAAGAGGGAGGCTACGAAGCTGATGAGCGCCGTGATCAGCGCCACGATAAGCGTGGCGAGATAAACAATGGCGGCGATAATCCAGCGGGCGATGTCCAACAGACCTACGGTGTATTGCGTGGGAAGCACAAAGGCCAGGCCCAGGGCAATAAGCAGAAAGAGGACGCTATATCGCAGCCAGGTCTTCTGCAGGACGCCGGCGACGTGGTATTTTTGCTGTTCCCATAGGCGATTGAGCCAGGTGAAGCGTACTTGCCCCAGAACGATCAATCCCAGCACGAAGTAGACCAGCACATTCAACGCCAGCCCGTGGATGGCCGGGCGGTCAGGTTTCAGCAGTGAGATGATGTCGATACGCGCCAGGCCGCTGATGAAGAGTAACACCACTCCGCCGGTGAGAAAGCGCCGGTTGAGTCGCTCCATCGGCCCGGTCTCGCCTTTATAGAGCAGGGGGTCGGCGACGGCGTCCAGATCGCGGGCCGTGAGGGCGGCGGCGAACCACGCGGTACACGCGAGAGCGAAGGCGATCAGTGTTTCGGGGTCGAAGAGATAGAAGATATCTTTGGGCCAATGGCGGATATTGTCCCAAATCTCCGGCAAGGTATGGTTCAGATAGGTAGCTGCCTTGGTCAGCAGAAAAATGAGGGCTAACTCAATGATTTGGCGGTGTCGGCGATCCGCTTCGCTGGGGTAGCGTTCGCGGGTGACGCGGTATGTCGTGTGTCCCATGAACGCCGCGAGTAGTGGAATGAGCAGGAAATACGTCTTGTTCCAGTCAGGGGCAAACCGCTGTAGACATTGCGTTACGGCGAGGGCAATACAACTGACCATCAGGCCGACGACCAGCGGTTGGAGGAGCGTGCGGAAACGATTGCCGGCAGGGGCCTGCCGCCCGGGGCTATGGGCCGTGGCGTTGTTGGTTTCCAGATAGACGTCTGTCTCGTGGACGTGGGGCGGTTTCTGGCTCATGCGAGGGCCTCCAATTCGGCTTCGCGCCATACTCGATAGACGGGTAGCTTTCCCAGAGCGGCCTGGCGCAGCTCGGCGGTAGGAGCTGCCGGCATCACCAGAATCAAGGCGAGGGCGAAACCGGCGTGGCGCAGATAAGCCAGCATGTCGTAAAGGGAGGGGCTTTCTGCGCCGGTGATGACGACAACCGTGGCGCCCCATGACAGGCGGGCCGTTTCCAGGCGCACAAATTCGGGGAACGGCAGTGCGGGAGCAGACGTCATTTGCGCGCGCGCCAGAACTTCGAGGATGCTCATCAGGTGGGCGCGTTCGCGGCGCGGGGGCAGGGTGAAGGGAAGGGTTTTAGCTTCGAGTGGATCGAGAGCCTGCGTGGAGAGGCCCGCCGCCAGTCTCTCGCGGACGATGATGTGGTTTGCCAGGGATGCGGCAATCACGATGGCTAACTCGCTCGCCTCGTAGAAGTGACGACCTGTGTAGCTCTCCTGGGCAAAATCCAGGCAGATCAGGGTCTCGCGGGCGATGGCAGGTTGGTAGCGTTTGACCTGTAACTCGCCGGCTTTGGCTGTAGATGTCCAATGGATGCGGCGTGGTGAGTCGCCGATTTGATATGGACGCACTCCCATGATCCGCATGGGGTCTTCGAAGAGGGGGGCCGGTGCGGGCAAGACTGCCCACGGTGAGTGGGTCGGCAGGCCGAGTTTCTCCAGCGGCAGTACCCGCGGGTAGACGATGACGTATTCGGGGGCTTTTTGCATGGTCAGCGGGCGTGTGACGCCCAACAAATCTCCGGTCTGCACGAACAGCGGTCCGATGGGATAATAACCGCGCTTGTAACAGGCGAGTGTGTAGGTGAAACGGCGCTCCTGGCGCGCGCCCAATGTGAGCACTTCGCGGTAGAAGGGCGGAGAGATCAATTCCACGGGCAGGGAGTCTTGCATTTCGATCCACGGGATGGGAAGTCGTCCGCTGTTGTGCACGATCAATTCTACCGGGATGGTCTCGTTGGGGAAGGCGCGGTTGACGAGACGGCGCTGAATCGTGAGATGCTGCCATCCCACGTGGGTCCACCATCGCCCCAGAAGATAGACGGCTGCCAGCAGATAGACGATACTGAAATAGAAGTCGATCCGCAGGAAAACGGCCAACAGAAACAGCACCAGAACAATCCCGATGAGGTTTTGCATCTTTTTAGTCCGATAGTCGAGTAGTCGGAGTTCTTGACTATAGAACTATCTGACTACAAGACTGTATGACTATTCCTCCAGCTTTAGCATAGTGCGTTCCAGAATTTCGGACAGGATGCTTTTGGCCGTGCGCCCGCGTAGTTGGCTCTCCGGCTTGATGAGCAAGCGATGCGCCAGGGTGAGTGGGGCCAGCGTCTTGATGTCGTCGGGGAGGGCGTAGTCGCGTCCGCGCAGGACAGCGAGGGCTTGGGCGGTCTTGTAGAGCGCCAGCGAGCCGCGTGGACTGGCGCCCAGCGCCACATCGGGGTGGGTGCGCGTGGCCTGCACGATAGCCAGGATGTATTTTTCCAGGGTCGCATCCACGTGGACGGCGGCGACGATGTTATGCAGGGTGAGCAGGTCGGCGCCGTCCACGGCCTGTCCTAACGTTTCGATGGGATGCTGTTGGCGCTGTTGGCGCAAAATGGCGATCTCGTCTGCTTCTGCCGGGTAACCTAACGACATCCGCATCAAAAAACGGTCGAGTTGGGCTTCCGGCAGGGGAAATGTGCCTTCGTATTCGATAGGATTCTGGGTCGCCAGTACCAGAAACGGCGCGGGCAGTTTGCGTGTCACGCCGCCGGTCGTCACTTGTCTTTCCTGCATGGCTTCGAGCAGGGCGGCCTGGGTACGCGGCGTCGCCCTGTTGATTTCATCCGCCAGTAAGATGTTTACGAAGACCGGGCCGGGCTGGAATTCGAAGGTGCCGGACTGCTGGTTGAAGATGTCGACGCCGGTGATGTCGTTGGGGAGCAGATCGGGTGTGCATTGTAGCCGCTTGAACTCCAACCCCATACTGATGGCAACGGCGCGGGCCAGCATCGTTTTTCCAGTGCCGGGGACATCTTCGAGCAACACATGCCCCTGGCACAGCAGGGCAACGAGCAGCAGTTCGATGGACTCGTGCTTACCGATGATGACCGTTTCGACGTTGTGTGTGATGCGGTCGGTGAATGCGGTGATCGCCATCGTCATGCTATTTTTCTTCCTCCCTTACTCTCCCACCATCGCGCGGAGAATTTCTTCAAGCACGGCCTGCTCCTGTCCATAGCATGCCCAGTCGCCGGCAGTGAGACAGGCCTGGGCGGCCTGATAGTGTTCCCAGGCTTGCGTTGCCAGGGATTGCAGGTCACCTTCTGTCATAGGGGCCGTCGTTGTAGGCCCCGTAGCAGGAGCGCTCGTGGTGCCGCCGAGTACTTGCACCAGAGCTTCCTGGAGAGTTGGCGCCATCACCACGCGGTCGTCGTAGGCGACGATGATGCGCTTGAGTTCGGGCAACTGTCCTGATTCGGCCTCCAGGTAGAGCGGCTCGACGTAAAGGAAGGTATCTTCAAGGGGGATAACCAGCAGATTGCCACGCAGGACCTGCGATCCATGTTGGCCCCACAGGGTGAGCTGCTGTGAGATCAGCGGATCCTGGTTGGCGCGTGCCTCGACTTGCAGTGGACCGTAGAATAGCCGGTCTTTGGGAAGTTTAACGATGCCCAATTCGCCATAGTCCGTGCCATCGCAATCGGCGTAGAGCCAGGCGATCATGTTTTGCTTCTGGCTGGGCACGTAGGGCCGGATGAGCATGAACTCCACTTTATCGGAATCGGGAGCGCGCATGATCACATAGTATGGCTCCATGACCTGTTGGGCTGTCTCGGTCAGTTCTTCGGGAATGTCCCACAGGTCTTCGCGGTTATAGAAGACCTGTGGATCGCGCATGTGGTAGGTGGCGTAAATGCGAGACTGGTACAGAAACAGGGTTTCGGGATAGCGCCAGTGTTCGCGCAGTGTCGACGGCATAGCGTCGCCCGGTTGGAAGAGAGTGGGGAAGATGCGCGCATAAGTGGCGGCGATGGGGTCGGTTGGGTCGATCAGGTAGAAGGTGATCTTGCCGGTATAAGCGTCGAGGGTGACTTTGACGCTGTTGCGCATGTAGTTGATGCCGCCCACCGGCTCGGAATAGGGGAAGTGATCGGTCCAGGTGTAAGCGTCGAGCAGCCAGATGATGCCGGTAACGCCGTCAGCGGTCTGGGCGATAACGGGGTAGGGGTCTTCGTCGAACCAGAGCATCGGCGCGATGGTTTGCGCGCGCTCCTGAATGGTGCGGTGGAAGAGGATGCGACTGTTCTTGTTCAGGGCCGGCGAGAGGAACAGTTGCGTGCTGCCAAAGCGGGTGGCAAGCAAGGTGCGGCGTAGGAAATTGCCCAGCGGTACCCCGTCGGGGCCATTGTAGCGTGCATAGACGTTGTTATCGCCCTGGGGGTAGTCAAATTCATCCTCTTTGGTGTTGATGACGACATAATTGGTGGTCGATTCACCGAAGTAAATCTGGGGTCGTTCGATGTTCAACTCCGGGACACTGCTGACGGGCGGAATGTCATGGACGAGCAGAGCGGGCAATCCTTCCTGGCTTACTTCGTTGGCCTGGTTCAGGGTAAGGCCGTAGCCGTGGGTGAAGATGAGATGCTGATTGATCCATGTCTTGGCCTGTTCTGCCAGTTCATCCACGTTGATTTCCCGCACCGATAACATCACCTGTTGCATCTGGCCGTCGAGGGTGTAACGGTCAATGTCTACCTCGTTGAACGTGTAGTAGAGGCGGATTTCTTGAAGCTGGCTATAGGTGCGTAGCAACGGACGATAGTCCCATAGACGCACATTGCGCAGAACATCGTTGTTCTTGTCGAGTTCTTCGAGGGCGATGTCGCCTGTAGCCGGGTAGGTTTGCTCTTTGATATCCTCCAGCCCATAGGCGTAGCGTGTGTAGCGGATGTTGTGCTCGATGTAGGGCTTTTCGAGGATAAACTCGTTGGGTTCAACGGTGAATTTCTGAACGGCAGCAGGATAAGCCGGCCCTAGCGCCGAGAGCGCCAGCCAGAATATACCTATGACGAGCAGGAGCCGCCAACGGCGGATGAAAACATTGACTACCAGGATGACGGCCGCCGCGAAGAAGATGACGGCCTGGATCACGTACAACGGCATACGGGCGTTGATGTCGGTGTAGCCGGCCCCGAAAACGACGTCGGTTTCTGCTTGCAGCAGACCGTAGCGATTGAGCAACCACCCCAATCCAATAAGCCCCATCCACAATGCACCCAGGATGGAGATATGGGCAATCGCCGGGCGGGACTTCATCTGCCCGAAAAGGATGTAACGACCGATCACGCCGATGAACGTGAGTGCGACCAGCACTTTGGCGCGGCTGAGCAGCGCTTCCAGCCACGGCAGGCTGAAGATGTAGAAGCCGATGTCCCGACCAAAAATCGGGTCCGTCACGTTGAAGGGGACGCCGTTGTGGGCTAACAAATAGACGCGCCACAGTCCGCCGAAAGTCAGGCCGATGATGATTCCGGTGAGAATAGCCGCTCCGGTGCAGAACAGACGCAAGGGGCGAGTGGAGTACGGGGTTGGCGGGATGTTACCTGCATTTCGTCGTGCTGCTGTGGCTCCGGTGAGGTTGATTTTTGTCGTGAAGTACTCCTTCGGCGCGATCCGGTGCGGCAGAAAGCTCCAGTTGAGCAGCAAAAACGCCACTGCAACAAGACCGGCGCTGACGGCCAGCTTCAGCGAGGTCAGCAGTCGCGTGGTGAAGATTGGCGTGTAGTCCAGGCTTTTGAACCAGAGAAAATCCGTGTAGAACGTGGCAAACGTTGAGGAGGTGATGCACAACAAAACGAGGAGCATCATTCCCAGACTGATCCAAAGTTGTATTTTGTGTGTTTTACGCAGTGTTTTGGTCATATAGTTAGTTCCTGTCATAAAGCGTTTCAGTAAGTATACTCCATGTGCAAACCTTGACAATTTGCAAGAGGATCATCAAGCCCTGCTCTGGCGTTTGTAAACTTTCTTAACTGTGGTATGATGTCCAATGCTGTGCAGCCCGTCCATGCGACGGTTCGTTTTGTCTACGTGTGTATTCTTTCAGTTTATGTGTAGGGAGGTTTGACGATGGCTAACTACTGCGGTAAATTCATGACCCAAGTGGAGGTTGTTCTTATGTCCCGTGTTGCTTCCGTGCCAGATGGTCCCGAACCGCCGGGATGACCCTTTGACTGTCTTTTTTCTCAGGTAAACATCCACGTGATGAACCTTGGCCTGATCCGCCCAGCGGCGGAGTGGGCCGGCGAGATCGCGGTCAATACGGTAATACCGGCGAGCGGGACCCAACAAAGTTGGGGAGGGTGTCTGTAGGTGCCCTATCGCTTTTTGCGTCTCTGTCATCAGGCTGGGAAGTCAAACTGCAAAGTCACCGACTTTTGTAGTCTGGTTCTTCAGGATTTCGTGGGGTCGAAATAAGAAACCGCCACGGGTTGGCACGCAAAGTATAAAAAATCAGTGCAATCCGTGTCATCCGTGGCAAAAACTAAAGCCGTTTTTCTATCACCACGCGAAGTTCCAGAGAACCTGTAGTCTTTATCAGAAGGATGTAGGGGAATAAAATGTCCCAAGACTTGGACCCAAAACTCTTGCAAAAACTAGCGTTCGATATGAAGTCTACGGTGCACAAAAGCCGCCTGGTAGGATTGTGGCGTATGCTGGAGGGCTTCCGTTGGCTGTATGCCGGCGCCATGCTGGCTATTATCCTGGGAGCATTGATGCGGGTGTTTTACTACCGCCTCGTGCAATATGTGGTTGACACCGTGATAGGGGAGGGAGTCAATACCCGCTATTTACCCTGGTTAGCATTGTCTTTCGTAGGTCTGGCCGTGCTGGAAGGGACGTTTTCCTATCTGCGTGGTGTGTGGTCGGCCAAGACGTCCGAGGGGGTCGTATTGCGGTTGCGCGACTATCTCTACGATCACATCCAGCGACTGCCGTTTGCCTTTCACGATTACGCCAGGACGGGCGAGTTGATTCAGCGTTCTACCTCGGACGTGGATGCGATACGTCGCTTCTACGCGGATCAGGCGTTGGGCATCGGGCGGATCGTGGCCTTGTTCGTCGTCAACTTCACCATGTTGCTGCGGACGAACACGAAGATCGGCTTGCTCTCGGTCGTCTCGCTGCCGCTGATCGTCGCCATGTCGTACTGGTTTTTCGGACGAGTCTCGAAGGCGTATGATCGCTATCAGGACCAGGAAGCCACGCTCTCGACGGTACTTCAGGAGAACCTGACCGGCGTGCGGGTTGTCAAGGCGTTTGCCCGTCAGTCTTATGAGATCGACAAATTCGACCGCGAAAACTGGGAGCGTTACCGCCTGGGCAAGAAGCTACTTGTCATGCACTCGCTCTTCTGGCCGCTGTCCGACATCGTTTGTGCGGCGCAGACGATCCTGGTGCAGGCGGTGAGCGCGATGATGGCTATGCGCGGCGAGATCACCGTGGGAACGTACATTGCCGTGATGGGAATGCTCGGCTGGGTGATCTGGCCGATGCGCAACCTGGGACGGCTGATTGTGCAAGTTTCCACCGGCCTGGTCTCTTACCGTCGGGTGATTGATGTGATCGAACAGGAACGTGAGGACATTACGGCGGGAACGGTGTCACCGGATACGCTGCTCCGTGGCGCGATTACCTTTGAAAACGTCAGTTTCTCCTACGAACCGCTGGCGGTCCTGCAGGATGAGGACGAGACAAAGAAGGAGAAAGACACGGAACCTGAAAAGGAAGAGGCATTGAAGCCCGTCGAAGTCTTGCACGACATCTCCTTCCACTGTGAGCCGGGGGATGTCGTGGCCCTGCTGGGTTCGACCGGATCGGGGAAGACCAGCATCATCAACCTGCTCCTGCGCTTCTATGACTATCAGGCGGGCAGTCTGAAACTGGACGGTGTCGAGCTGAAAGAATATCCGCGCAATGTCCTGCGCCGTAACATCGGCATCGTGGAACAGGAACCGTTCCTCTTCTCCCGCAGCATCCGGGACAACATCGCCTATGGCGCGAACCGTGAGGTGACACAGGCGGAGATCGAACAGGCCGCGCAGGCGGCAGCCATTCACGACATCGTACTCACCTTCCCGGACGGCTATGACACGATTGTCGGTGAGAAGGGCGTGACGCTCTCCGGTGGGCAGCGTCAGCGGGTGGCGATTGCGCGCGCTTTGCTCAAAGATCCGCGCATTCTGGTGCTCGACGATGCCACCTCACCGGTAGACACCGAAACCGAGGAGCAGATCCAACAAGCCTTGGATGCCCTTATGCCGGGACGCACCACCTTCATCGTCGCCCATCGTATCCAGACGGTGATGAATGCCGATCTGATCCTGGTGCTCGACAAGGGGCACATCGTCCAGTCCGGCACCCACGCCGACCTGATCCGTCAGCCCGGCCTGTATCGCGCCATCTACGAAATCCAGTCGCGCATCGAAGAAGAGGTTGCTGCAGAAGTGGAGCGCGAAGTCACGCCGGAATTTGCCTTGGGGCCGGCAGGTGTACTGGCATAAAACATGAATCAAGAATCATGATTCTTGATTCTCCTATCACTTGAGGTAACACTAATGGCACAATCGTATGGATTTGAAGAAGAAGAGTTCACAACAAAGTTCAATGGCCGTGTGGTTATGCGGATCTTGCGCCAGGTGACGCCGTACTGGCGTTGGATTCTTGGCTTTTTGGTGATGATTGCTCTGACCTCGGTCTCCGATTCCTACTTCACCTACTTGGGCAAACAACTCATCGATGAAGGGATCGTGGCGAAGAACCCGGCGCGCCTGACTCAATTGCTGACGCGATACGGTGGCCTGGCCGTCTTCCAGGCCATCACTTCCTTCTGTTTTGTCTACCTGGCGGGGGTCCTGGGCGAGCGTGTGCAGTATGACATGCGCAAGCAGCTCTTCAATCATTTGCAAGCGCTCTCCTTCTCGTACTTCGACAAGACGCCGGTGGGCTGGATCATGTCGCGCGTCACTTCGGACTCCGGGCGTATCGCCGACCTGGTGACGTGGGGGTTTGTGGATGTGACGTGGGCGACGTTCAACATCATCACCTCGCTCGCGTTTATGTCGATCATCAACTGGAAGTTGATGCTGATCGTGGTGATCATCATTCCGGCGATGATAGCGGTGTCGTTCTATTTCCGGCAGCACATCCTGACGCAGTATCGTGATGTGCGCAAACTTAACTCGATGATCACCGGGGCGTATAACGAAAGCATTGCCGGCGTGCGGGTGGTCAAGGCGCTTGTGCGTGAGGAGAAAAACCTGGAAGAATTCAGCGACACCTCACGTGCGATGTACCGGGCCGCTTATCGCGCCGCGTGGCTCTCGGCGCTCTTTCTGCCTATCGTGCAGATTATCGGCGCGGTCGGGACCGGCGCGGTCGTGTGGTACAGTGGCATCCAGGTGCACAGTGGCGGGATCACTATCGGTGGCCTCCAGGCATTCCTGTCGTACCTGACATCTATCATGTGGCCGATCCAGGACCTCGCGCGGGTCTATGCAGAAATGCAGCGTTCGGTCGCCTCGGCGGAGCGCGTCTTCTCGCTCATGGATGCCAGGCCCAGCGTGGTAGACCGCGAAGGCGCATTCGACCCCGGTTCCATCCGTGGCGCGGTGACGTTTGAGGGCGTGACCTTTCGCTACGAAGAGGGCAAGGAAATTTTGACCGACTTCAACCTGCATGTGGCGCCGGGTGAGCATATCGCCCTGGTTGGGCCGACGGGTGGCGGCAAGACCACCATCGTCAACTTGATTTGCCGCTTCTACGAGCCGACCGAAGGTGTCATCCGTATCGATGGGTATGACTACACCACGTTAACGCAGCATGCGATCCAGTCGCGCATCGGCATGGTGTTGCAGACGCCGCATCTCTTCTCCGGCACCATCCGTGACAACATCCGCTACGGCAGGCTGGACGCCACCGATGCCGAGGTGGAGCAGGCTGCAAAGGTGGCGCATGCCCATGACTTCATTATGGGGATGGGAAAAGGCTACGATGAGGATGTGGGCGAGGGCGGCAACCTGCTTTCTGTAGGGCAGAAGCAGCTCATTAGCATTGCGCGGGCTGTGCTTGCCGATCCTGACATCCTCATCTTGGATGAGGCGACCAGCTCGGTGGACACGCTGACCGAAATGAATGTTCAACGGGGGATGGAGGCGTTGATGGCCGGGCGCACGAGCTTTGTGATCGCGCACCGGCTCTCGACGATTAAACACGCCGACCGTATCCTGGTGATCAAGGCGGGGCGCATTGTTGAGGCCGGCACGCACAGCGAGTTAATTCGCGCACGCGGCCACTACTACGACCTCTATACCCGCCAGTTTCGCCGCGAGCGGGAGCAGGCGTATGGGATGGGCGAGTTCGCCACTGCTGCAACCGTGTAGAGAACGGCAGAAGACCCTGAGGGTCTTAAAACCTTCGCGGAGGATTTGTAGTGACGCCTTCAGGCGTCTCTTAGGAGCTAAGAACGGCTAAAGCCGTCACTACAAACGGAAATTATAGAATACTTCAGAATTTTGGCGTCGGTGTGCCTATGGGCACGGGAATCCACCACGTCGGAGTGGGGGTAGGGGTCTGACAAAGGCGCGCGCGCTCGATGAGGTCTGCGGGTGTGTTCCAGCGGCGCAGCAGTGATTCGGCTTGGGCGCAGTGTTCGGGATCGCCGATGCCCACCAGGGCGCGCGCGCGATCGGTGTTGAGGGCGCGCAGAGGATCGTCGCCGGCGAGATACAGGCTTTGATCGCCGGCTGCGAAGCGCGCTTCTGCCACCGCCAGGGCGGTCAAGGCTTCATTATAAGCACGCTGTGCCAGGTATGCCTCGCCGAGGGTGTACCAGAGAACGGCGGCGCTATCCGGTTCGGCGTGTAGTTGGATGAGCAAGTGCCGCAAGGCAGCATCGCTTTCCCCTGAAGCGAGTAACGCAGCGGCGCGGTAGTAGAAACCTAGCGGGTTCTCCGGTTCATGACTGCTGTACGTTTGGGCGAGCGCCATCAGTGTGGCGCCATCGTGGGCCTGGCACGCCGCGCGCCAGCGTTCGGCAAAGATGTCAGGCGATAGCCCTGGATCAAGGCTCTCGGCGATGCGTAGCGCTTGCCCGGCGATTTTCGGTTCGCCCTGCCGCGCCATGATGACCCCCAGCAGTGCCCACGTCTCGGCATCCTGCGCGGCAGCGCGGACGGCATCCCATGCTCTGGCTTCGGCGACATCGAGATTGCCGAGTAGCAGTGCCAGCCGTGCTCCCTCGCGCAACACGTGACCGCGCTGCGGGCTATCCTCCGGCGTGACGCGGCGCGCTTTTTCCCAGGCGGCTTCGGCGACCTCTGGCGCATCGTACAACAGCGCCGTGCGCATAATCCACAAGGGGCTGTCTGCGGCCGGCGTTGGGGTGGCGGTAGGTATTTCTGTCGGCGTAGGCAGGCGGGTGGGGAAGAAACCCCACGGCGGTGAGGGTTGCGCCGCCGGCGGCGTGGGCGGACTAGGATGTACATGAAAGGTCGACGAGAGGATCAGCAGGGCGACGGCGATGGCCAGGAGCACAAGGCTGACAGACAAGAGGTGCGGTGAGCGGTGTTGAGAGGGCATATCAGCGTTTGTTTCTCCTGGAGGCGAGCCATATTACGCCTAGCGCGCCGGCGAGTCCCATGCCGCCGATGGCGAAGAGCACGGTACCGGTTGATGTTGGCGCTGGGGATGGCGTCGCCGTCGGCCAGGTGGTGGCGGTGCGCACGGGTATGACGGCAGGCGTTGATGTCGCTGTGGGCGTCGGCGTGGGACGCAGGGTGGGGGCTGCAGTGGGAGGTGGGGAAGGCGTCGGCGTCGCCGTGGGTGTCGCTGTGGCTGTTGGCAGCGCTGTGGCCGTCGGTGTTACGGTATCTGTCGGTGGTGCTGTAGCCGTCGGTGGTGCTGTGGCTGTCGCCGTTATCGGCGTAGCCTCATAGTTGAGCTGGGGTGTGAAGGTGGCGGTTTGCTCATAGGTGGGCCGGCTGAGCGGCGGCGCTCCGGCGGCGATATTACCTTCGACAATCAGGTAGGGGCTGCCGCCGATGAGACAGGGATCGCCGGCATGATGGCACGGGCTACCGGGCACGGTTATCGTGTAGACGCCGCTGTGGGCCGCCAGGCTACGACGATTGCCACGCCAATCCACCAGTTGCGCCGTCCCCGCATGGGCGGGGACCTGCACCCCGACGTCCGCCGGACCGCGCGCCCATACCACGGTCGTCCAGCCGCCGTCACGTTCTACGGTGACGACGGCGGCATCGTCGCGTCGGTCGAGTGTCGCGTTCCGGAACCCCGCCAGATAGCGGATGGCAACTTGGTACGCCGTGAACGCCGGGCGGCGGCTACCATCCTGCCGTATCAGTCCGAATGGCTCCGGGTTGGCGGTGTCGCTTGTCAGATCGCTCAACTTGTAGACGGCGATACGCTGTGCTCCGGCGGCCAGCCCCATTGCCAATCCCTGGATGATGTAGGCGGCCTGGTCCTCTTGCGTAATGTTGAATTGCGGATTGGGTACAGGCCATGCCGGGTCGTCGGAAGGGGCGGCATTCGTCTCGACGATCCACAAGGGTTTGTTGATACCAAACTCACCCATCAGGTTCAGGTAGAGGCGGCTGAGATCGTACACACCATCGGGACTGAAGTAGATGTGCAGCGTAAAAGCGTCGAAGTAATAGTTGTGTTCGCCTGCCAGTGGATCGGCGGTGAGGACTTGGAGGTAACGGCGCAGAAACAACTCGCGCCCGTAGTTGACGTCCCACCAATGGGTGACGGCGGGCAGGTGGATAACCATGGTGGGGTCGATTTGATGGGCGACGTCATACGTCACCTTCATCAACTGGACAAAATCCTCGACGGAGCCGCCCCACGATTGAAAGTTCGTTTCCCAGATATCGGGTTCATTCCAGATGATCCAATGCTGGATGCGCCCGGCATGGCGCGTCATCAGCTTGCGGATGAAGGTGGCCCACGTGTTGTCGGGATGATCGTTGGGCATCGACAACCCGGCCGGGACGCCGATACCTTTGGCGTTATCGATGGCCCACGCAGGTGTGGCGACGATTAGCCCGACGATTTCCCGACCGGCGGCGCGCTCGGCGTCGAGCACGGCGTCGGCGACCGGATACTCGATCCACTCACCGGCGTTGTTAGGCTGGATGTGATTCCACTCGAACGTGACGCGCGTCCACCCGGCGCCGAGGGCGTTGGCGTCCTGGGGCGCGGTGTAGCTTTCTACTATGCCTAAACGTCGGTCGGGAATGCCGGCGGCGCCGGTCGGACATGGCAGGATGAGCGCGAGCAGGCATAGGCTACGCAACGTGAGGCGGGCAATGTGATGTGTGCAATCGTGAATCATCGTAAAGTTTTCATTTATCCTGATTGCTGTGTCTTGCGGACGCGCTGGTATTTACGCATTTCGTAATAGCTCATCAACCCGGAGAGCAGGATGCCGTACAGCCCATCGCGCCAACCGTTGAGGGTGACGAAACGCCACCAGAAATGGCGCGGGATTTGGGTGTAGGGGGTGTAGAACTTGGGCCGCACGCCTTTTTGGAGCAAAATGCCGGCGTCAAAGTCGGTGTACTTGCGCTGCTTGGCGATGAATTGCTGCAACGTCTCGTAGTTGTAGTGGATGAGTACCTGTGTCAGGTAGCCGGCGGCGCCGTCCAAAATAGCTTCCTCGTGGACGGCACGGTGGGGATCGTAGTGGGCGCGGTTGCGACGCAGTAAACGCAGTTGGTGATCGGGCCACCAGCCTGCGCCGCGCATGCGATGTCCGAAGATGTAGTTGTGGCGCGGTACCCACCAGCCGACTTTATCCTGTTGCGTGATGACCTGGCGAATTTCCGCCCCCAGCGCCGGCGTCGCCCGCTCATCGGCGTCCACAAAAAAAATCCACTCCGCCTTGACGGCTTCCAGGGCCACGTTGCGCTGTTGCGAGTAATTCTCGAAGCGGTGCTGCACGATTTCTGCCCCGGCCTGTTGCGCCAGCGCGACGGTTGCGTCGCTGCTGAAACTATCCACAACGACGATGCTGTCGGCCCAGCGCAGGCTGTCGATGCAGGCGGTGATGTGATGCTCTTCATTCAGTGTCAGAATGACGGCTGTCAGCATATACCCACTATTTTACACGGCTTCCCATGCGGTGACGATTTTGGTGTAGGCGGTGCGCCATTCTTCGTTGGGGGCGTCGGTTGCTTTTCTGGAGAAGGCGTGGCGCACGACGGCGCGCACCAGAGCGCGGGTGAGCGGCCCGCGGTGTTTACGGTAAAGTCTGGCGCGGCTCTCCCAGAGATAGGCCGTCGTCGTCGGACGCGCCTGAGCGGCACTCGCTCCGCCGTAGTGGACGACTTTAGCCGCGGGAACCAGCCAGGCTTCCCACCCGGCCCGGCGCATCCGCCACGCCCAGTCGATCTCCTCGCAGTACATGAAGAATTGCGGATCCAACAGTCCTACGGCCTGGATTGCTGCACTGCGCGCCATCATCGCGGCGCCGAGGGGGTGGTCGATGCGGAAGGGGTGTGCGCCGGCGTTGCTTTCTGCATAACGCCCGTTGAAGCGCGAGCCGTAAAAGCGCTGTGGCAGCCACCCTAAATCGAACAGCGGCTGAAGCAGGCCGGGGAAGCGGAAAGCGCTGGTCTGCAACGAGCCGTCCGGCTGGAGCAACTGCGGGCCGACGAGTCCGGCGCGAGGATGTTCGGCGAGAAAATGCAAGAGGGTGGTCAATGCGCCGGGCTGAATCCGCGTATCGGGATTAAGCAGCCACACGAAATCGGGCCATCCTTGTAACGGCAAATGTTCAAGGATCCGGTTGTTGCCGCGCACGAAGCCCAGATTTTCCGTGCTGACTTCTAAATGTACCTCCGGGTAACGCTCCCGTACCCTCTCCGGTGAGCCATCCGTCGAGGCGTTGTCCATGACCCACACGTCCGCGCCCGCTGTTGTGCGCTCCAGTTCTTCGCGTAGTGACAAAAGGCAATCGTCCAGCAGATCCTTTACGTTCCAGGAAACGATGACTACAGCCAGTGTGGGAATAGGGCTTGTCGATGGTAGCATGGGGGTCTACGGTTCCCAGATCGTCACGTAGTTGGGATCGACGCGGTTGTTCACGGCAGCGATTTCGACGTCTTCGTGGATTAAACCCATCCAATAGTAGAGGGGGTTGCGCACGGGGACCTCGACGATTTGCACACATCCGGTAACTAATGAGCGCGCGCCGGGGGGAAGATACCAATACTTGTCGATCTGCACGAGATCAACGCCCGGCTGCCCGATACCCCAGCGGAAGGGATAGTTGCGCAAACTCGTGTCGAAGTCCATGCCAACGCGGAAGACGCCGGATTCTTCTGACCAACCCAATGTGTTGAAGTTTTGATCGCTGCGGTAAGTCGTATTGGGCCACGGCCCGGTGGTGCGGATGTAGGTGCTGCTATCGTTTTCGACGGTCAGGGTAAAACAGAGTGTATCAGAGAGCACCATCGTCGTGACATTGTATTCGACCTCCCCATTGACGATGTAGGCTCTGGGCAAACCCGCGTTGATGATTTCGAGGGTATCGCTCACTTTGACGCGCTGTCCCATGTCGTCTCGCGCTTCGGCGAAGATAGTGTAGAGGCCGTCGGGCGGCGGTTCGTTGTCAGCATCGATGCCGCCATCGTAGTCATAGGTATGCCAGCCCTTGGTATTCACCGGGGTAACTTGTTCATCCTCCGTGATGGCTTGAGGCATGCCATCCGCCCCCTCAAGATAGACACGCAGCTCTTCCACATCTTTGTCCAGCGTCAAGTTGATGCGCACACGGTCAGCGATGCCGTCTTGGTTAGGAGAAAAAGTCTTGGGTGAGACGGTGAATCCGCGAATACCCGGCAACTGCGTATCGGCATTTTGGATGGTGAGTGTTCCTGTGGCCGTGGCTACTTCCCCATTGTCTGCTTGCGCTCGAATTTCCCAGGTGTATATACCATCGGGCAGCATACGTTTGATGATGGTGAAGGAGTAGTCTTCTTCACCCGGCAGCATAAAACTATCGACGACGCCTCCGAAATAAACGGTGTACGGATCTTCATTAAGACTCAGGGGTTTTGCCGGGCGAAAAGTATAGGCTTGTCCTTTTGTATCCCACAGCATAATGCTGACTGTCGCATTACGGTTCAGCAAAAAGGTGATTTTGGCAAGGTCGGTTTGCCCATCCGCGTTGGGTGTGATGACATCCGGGGCAACGGTAACTTCCTCAAGCAATGGCTTTTGTCCACAGCCGCTGAGTATAAGTGTCACGAGCAGCACGACAAACGCAAACGGTACAATTTTCATGATCGATGACCTCCTGACCAACGGGAAGTGTACCAGGGCCTGGAAGGTAGTCAAGTCTCATTCTGGTTCTCTGGGACTTGGCGTGGTGATGGGAAAACGGCTTTGGTTTTTGCCGGGGCTTTTTATCATGGGTGTGGCGAGAGGGGAAGTTTGCCTAACAGCCTGTCTGCGTTACAATAGCACTGGAGGAGAGAAATGGACACCCGTCTGCTATTTCGGGGGGTCTTGATGGTGTTCCTGCTGTTATCGTTCGTCCCATCGGTGCAGGCGCAAGGAACAATATCTGACCCTGTCTTGGATTTAATGTCCCAAATGTCTGCTGAAGCTAAGGTCGGACAGTTGGCGCTGGTCTCATTTCCCGGCGTCGATGTCGCTGACGAGGCTGACATTGCGGCTCTCATCCGCGACTATGGCATCGGCGGCGTGCTTCTGCGTCCCCAGAATGGTAATTTTGGCACCGCGCGTATGGCGCCATCGGCGGTTATTTCGCTCACCAATCGTCTGCAACAGATCATGTGGGATGCAGCGCAGACCGAACCGTTTGCGTGGCCTGGAGAGTCAGAGGTTATCGAGCCATCACCGTACATTCCGCTTTTTGTGGCCGTGAGCGCCAGCCTGGACGGGATCCCGGTGACTGCGTTTATCTCCGATACCACCGCCTTGCCTTCACCGATGGCTTTGGGCGCCACATGGAATTCATCGCTGGTGGAAATGACCGGCAGTGTGCTGGGCGAGGAACTGGCGGCGCTGGGTGTAAACCTGTATCTCGGCCCCAATCTGGATGTGTTGTATACCCCTCGTCCCGGCGACACCTCCGATTTGGGGGTAAATGCGCTGGGTGGCGATCCTTTCTGGGTGGGAGAGTTGGGGCAAGCCTACGTACAAGGGCTGCATAGCGGCAGTGGAGGACGCTTGTTGGTTGTGCCGCGTCATCTGCCGGGGCTGGGCGGTGCTGACCGCATCCTTAAGGACGAGGTGCCCACAGTGCAAAAGACCCTGGAACAACTTCGGCAGATCGAGCTGGCGCCTTTCTTTGCCGTCGCGCGCGGTGTAACCGGCGACAGCAGTGTGGCCGATGGTTTTCTCGTCACGCACATTCGTTACCGCGGTTTTCAAGGTAATATCCGTCAGGCGACACGTCCCATTAGCCTGGATGCTCAAGCGCTGCAATCGGTGATGAATTTGACGGAGTTTACGACGTGGCGTCAGAGTGGGGGGGTATTGATCTCCGATGATCTGGGGTTGAAATCCATCCATTATTCTTATGACCCGCGGGGGCTTTCGTTCAACGCGCGTCGCGTGGCCCAGGATGCGTTGACTGCCGGTAATGATCTGCTGATGCTCAATCGTTTCGCCGCCGACAATGAGGATTGGAGCGCTCATTTTGCGAATGTGCGTGATACGCTGGACTTCCTGGCCGCACGGTACAAGGCCGAGGCTACGTTCCGCACGCTGGTAGATAACGCGGTTTATCGTCTGCTAAGTATGAAGCTGCGCGCTTATCAAGGACATTTCTCCTGGGATGCGGTCCATGTCGACCCGGAACCCTCTGGCGTCTTTGGTGTCGAACGCGCTGTGGATGATGAGGTGGCGATCAGCGCTTTGACCCGCATCATTCCTCTATCTGAAGATGTCGTCGCTCCGTCTTTCCAGGAAGGCGATACGTTAGTCATCTTCACGCAGGAGCGCTATGGACAGCCTTTTGCCGGTTATCAGGCGTTTCCGCTGTTGTCGGCCGAGGCGCTGCGGGAGACGGTGTTGCGGCTCTATGGCCCCAATGGAACCGGCATCGTTCATTCCGCTGCCGTACAGTTCTTTACATTTCAGCAGTTGAATGATGCGCTGACTGCTAATCAGGCGATGACGGTGACGCTGTCGGAGGGACAGGCGGCCATTTCCACGATTATTCTTAACGCCGTCAAGGAGGCCCGCTGGGTCGTTTTTGCAACAACGGGATTGCAAACCAAAGACCCCAACAGTTATGCCCTCAAGACCTTCCTTTCCAAATACGCCAACACTGTGACCGGGAACATTGTTGTGTTTGCGTTCGGCCCACCTTATGAGTTGGACAGCACCGAAATCAGTAAACTGGACTTTTTCTATGCCCTTTATTCAACGGGATCGGCCTTTGTGGATGCGAGCGCGCGTGCTTTGTTTGGCGATCTGGTTGCCTCTGGCTCTTCACCGGTGGATATTGCGACGCTCAACTATTTCATTGCTCAACAGACCATGCCTTCTCCTCATCAACTGATCTCGCTGGACATTGTTGGAGAAACTGGGGAGGTGCTTACGGAAACCGGGCGTTCGGAAATTCTCAAGGGCGGCGTCATTAACCTGCGTACCGGCATCATCGTCGATTCCAATGGACATCCGGTGCCGGATGGGACGCCGGTGCAGTTCGTGCTTACCTATCCGCAGGAGAATATCGAACGTGCCGTTGTGGCGGAAGCGCACGGCGGTGTGGCGACCACCTCCATTACACTGGACCGTGAAGGACAGTTGGACATCACGGCCCAATCGGAACCGGCGTTATCTTCGCTGCGTTTACAACTGATGATCCGCGCCGAAGGCCCCATCGAAATTACCTCGATTGCGCCTACTCCCACACCTACTCTGATGCCTACCCTGACGCCGCCGCCGCTGCCTACACCAACTCCCACCCCTGAGCCACCGCCGCCGCGTCAACTTCCCGATCCCCTTTTCCTGCCGGCGGTACGGGGGGCGGTGTTGCTACGCTGGGGATTGAGCGGTGCGCTGTTGATAGGTTTGATAGGTTTCTTCTGGGTCAGACAGCAGAAATTCGGGGTCGTTCTTGCGGTACGAACTGCGTTATGGGGGGTGATCGGTGGATTAGCCGGCTACGTGCTGGTGAGCATAGTGGGACAACGCTGGTTGTCGGGATGGTTGTACAGCATTGCCGGGCATGAATACATCGCAGCGGTGTTGACGGTGTTGGTGGGAGGCATCATCCTTGTATTGGTGATGGGCATACTCGTGGTACGCCGGGAGCGACATGGGATAACGCAGGATGAGTGAGCGTGATGGATGATTGAGAGTCAAGGCGTCACGATGAGTGCGAGGATAATCAATGCACTGGCGGTGATCAGCAAAGGAAGATTAGCGTGTAGCGCTGTTTGCCACTCGTGGGTCGTGCGTGTGGTAAGTAGCAGTGACTTTAGCGTGGGCGGGGCCGATTCGTGCAGCATTGCCTGGAAGGTGGCAATGTCCGGCGGACGCTTGTCGGGATGCAATGCCAGCGCCGATAGGATGGCATATTCGGTGCTAGGAGAGATGGCCGGATTGATGGTGTGAGGGAGGAGCAGAGCTTCCGGTCTTAAAAAACGTTCTCGTGCTGTCATGGGTGACCGTCCGGTGAGGAGATGATAGAGCGTCGCGCCGAGGGCATAGACATCGCTGCGAATGTCGGTATGGGTGTCATCTCCGCCATATTGTTCGAGCGGTGTGTAGGCAGCCGTCCCCTGTCCTTGAACCACGGTCACGGTGCGTGCTTCATCGCTGGTAAGCAACTTCACAAGTCCAAAATCGACCAGCTTAATCAACCCTGTGGGCGTCAATTTGATGTTGGATGGTTTGATGTCCCGGTGTAAAATGGGCGGGTTCTGTTTGTGCAAATACGATAATGCACTGCACAACTGATCCGCCCAGTCGAGGACTTGACTTTCTTCGATGAAACGGTTTTCTTTTTGGGCCTCTTCGATGATTTCGCGGAGGTCGTGACCGGGGACAAAATCCATGACCAGGTATTCTCGTCCTTGGTGCGTGAAGTAGTCGGACACTTTGGGCAGATTGGGATGGTCGAGGCGGGCGAGCACGGAGGCTTCCCGGCGGAATTGTTCTTGAAGTTGCGTTAGCATGGTCGGTTCGATGTCGGGATCGGGAGCGACTTCCTTGACTGCGCAAATGCGTCCCGGCAGCAAGGTATCTTCGGCGCGGTAAACCGCGCCCATACCACCCTGACCGATAGGCCCGGCAAGGCGATAACGATCCTTGAGCATCGTTTGGGGTTCTAGTAATTTTACCATTTGTGGTGATAATAATCCTCGCTGGCTGCTTGTCAAGTCAATTGCCCCATGCTTTTATGGAGAAAAGGAGCCATGAACGAACAGAGCCAAAATCAACCGCTTTTGGTGATTTATAAGGGAACATTGGCCGGCACCCGTTGGCCGTTATCCGGCGAAGCTGTGACGCTAGGGCGTGCTGCGGATTGTGATATTGTGCTGTCCGAGCGGCAAATTTCCCGTTATCATGTGCGCATTGAGCGTGATCCGGATGGATACATTCTGCGTGATTTGGGGAGTAAAAATGGTACGTTTGTCAACGGCGAACAGGTGCGTGGGCAGCCCTATCGTCTGCAGGATGGGGATGAAATATCATTGGCGGCGACCCTGCAAATGGGGTTTGTGGCCGGCGAGGCCACTTTGCCGTTGGAAGAGGTTTTCGTCCCCGGACAACTGGTGGTGGATGAATCGGCGCGGCGGGTACGCTTGGGGCGGAAAGAATTGGACCCGCCGCTTTCGCCCGCTCAGTTTGTGCTGTTGGCGATGTTGGTGAAATCTGAGGGCGCAGTTGTTACGCGTGAGGATGTCATTCGCTGTGTATGGCCGGATGCGGTAGGTGGTGTTACGGATCAGGCGGTAGATGCGTTGGTGTATCGGTTGCGTGAGCGTCTGGCGGAACTCAACCCTGATCACAATTATATCACAACAGTGCGCGGGCATGGGTTTCGCTTTGATGGAGTGCGCTGAGATTTCGCGTAGTCACAGCCGCAGCCGGTATTGTGATGAGCATATATTTTATTAGCTTGGAGAGAAAAGATGACTACGCGAAATGACCGCGCGCCGCGGTTTTGTATAGACGGCGGATTTCTCCTTGCCTTGCTCATCGGCACTATAGCTGCCTGGCCGTTTTTTGCTTACGCCAGTTTGCCCACGGCTACCGACGCCGAACTGCACATCTTCCGCATCGCTGAAATCGGGTACAGTCTGCGCGCCGGCAATCTCTATCCGCGCTGGGCAGCGAATTTCTACCACGGCTACGGATACCCGATTTTCAATTATTATTCACCCTTGACCTATCATCTCGGAAACTGGCTGACCCTGTTTCATCCCGAACGAGCCGTGGCCGGCGCAAAGGCGCTTTTCATTGGAGCCGCACTTTTGGGAGCTGCCGGGGCCTACCTTTTAGGACGTGAGTTCGGCCACGAGGGTGGGGGGGTGCTCGGCGCAGCAGCTTTCGCTTTTTCCCCTTACATTATGCTGATCAATCCCCATGGACGTGGCGATCTGGCCGAAGTCTTTGCCCTGGCGCTGGTCCCCTGGGTACTGTGGAGCTGGGAGGGTCTGTGGAATGGCGGCGGGAAGGCTATATTCGCCCTGGCTGTTGTCTCTGCCGCAGCAACCATCCTCAGCCATAACCTCACCGGCCTGACCACCATGGTGCTTGTGGTGGCATTATCGGTGTGGCAATGGGTGATCAACAAGCGCTCCAAACGTTTTGGCCTGGCGTCACTGGCCGGTATTCTCACAATAGCACTGACGGCTTACTTTTGGATGCCTTTTCTACTTGAGCGACAATACGTTTATCTCAAGGTCGCCGGCAATGGACACTATGACTTTCGTCATCACTTTGTGCTGCTCAAGGAACTGCTTGCCCCTCTGCGCCCGTTGGACTGGCGTGCAGCCACTATCAACCCGCCTATGACAGCCGGACCGCTGTCGTTATGCTTTGCCATAGGAGGGATATTGGTTGCTTTATGGCAACGACAGCCCGGTCAGTTCCGACGACTCTTGTTTTACGTGCTCAGCAGTTTATGCTGCCTGTGGTTGGTGACGCCCTATAGTCGCTTCTTGTGGGAATTGATGCCGGGAATGCAATTCTATCAGTTTCCCTGGCGTTTCCTGGGTCCTTTAGCTGCGCTACTTGTACCACTTGTGGCTTCACTGGGGAATATCATCTTGCCCAAAAAGGCTTACACGGCTCTGTTGATCGGTTTCCTGGCCTTGCTGTTGCTCACCGCGCTGCCGGGCCTCTATCCCATACCCTGGGCAACCGACTTTGGCCCCGTTACCCCTCTTTCCCTGCTGGACCTTGAACTGCAAGGACGTTGGCGTGGCACCACTTCGACCAATGATTTTGTCCCTGCGACGGTGACCATGATTCCCGGTCCACAGCAATCCTTGTTGGACTCTTATCGCCATCCGCCGGTTGATCGAGTCAATCGCTATACGATTCCTGCCGATGCTACTGTCACCGTTCTCACCGATGTTCCCTGGCGCAACACCTTTACTGTCCACACCGCCAAGAAGTTTCTACTGCGATTGTATCTGTTCTATTTCCCCGGCTGGAAAGCCTATGTGGATGAACAAGAAGTCCCCATTGAAATCGCTAATCCAGAAGGTTTCATCACGGTGTGGGTGCCGGCAGGCGATCACCAAGTCTCCCTTTGCTTCGAAGATACTATGCCACGCACCCTGGGCTGGATCATAGCCGGGATCGGTTTGGTCGCCTTTCTCTGGAGTCTCTGGCGATTGCCCCGCGCATCAGCCGTGCCGCAGACGCCTTTTCATGGGGATAAGGCCACCCTGACATGGATGGCCGTCTGCCTGGGATGCGGGATACTGCTGAAAGGTCTTGTCTTTGATCCTGCCGGATGGTTCCATTACACTTCCCCGTTAGGCGAAGTGCGGGCTGCTCAATACCGGCAAAAAGCCGACTTCGGCGGTGAGATCGCTCTTTTGGGCTTTGATCTATCGAGCACGCACCTTGAACCCGGGGACATACTAGACGTCAGCCTGTACTGGAATGCCGAACGTCCCATGACGGAAACTTACCAGTCCTTTGTCCACCTGGTCTATCCTGAGGGACAGATCTGGACTCAATCGGATCATCTCAATCCTGCCGGATTTCCGACCAACCTGTGGCCCACAGACCGATATATCAAGGACTCACATCGGCTTATCTTACCGTCGGATTTGCCGGCGGGCGAATATGCTATTTCTGTAGGCATCTATACCCTACGCAATAACCGCCGTCTGCCGGTATGCCAGGCTGACGCCGGCGCACGGGTGGATAATGTCATTCTCAATCAGACCATGACAGTGCGGAAATAAGCACCGGGGAACAAACCAAAGGAGACAACCGGGCGGCTTTCCCGTCCCCTGGAATGGGTGAATGACGGCCTCTAATCGTGCTGTTGCAACGTGCGACGATAGATGTTATCCATTTCATCTTCATCTCGCCGGCTCTGTCGTGGCTTGTTTTTGTGACGGCGAGATTTGCGTCCGTCAGACATCACGCGCGCTTGTTGGAAAGCAATCTCCATCGCCGACAAGGCAGGTTCTTCGTCGTCTTCTTCCCCGGCGTTGGCATCGTCATTGTCAAGCTGCATCGTCAAATCGATCATCCGCTTCTGACGGTCGATTTTGAGGATTTTCACCTCAATCGTTTCGCCGAGCTTGACGGCCTCAGCAGGATTGCGCACATATTGCCCCATCTCGCGCACGTGCAAAAGCCCCGGACGCTCACCGCCGAGGTCCACGAAAGCACCGTAGCGCTCGATACGCACGACCTTACCGCTACGAATCTGTCCCTCGGCCAGCTCATCCCAGTCCAGAGCAGGCGGCTCCACCATGGTTAAGGCAATCCGCCCTTTTTCAGGATCGACGCTCTGTACCCATACTTTAACCTTGTCGCCGACTTTGACCTGATCACTGACTTTCTTGACCCGTTGATCCGACAAACGGGAAATATGAATCAACCCTTCGCGCTCAAGCCCCAGGTCAACAAAGGCTCCGTAAAGTTCGGTGCGCGTAATGGCGCCCTGTAAACACATTTTGGGTTGAAGATCATTGATTGAGGTTGGTTGTGCCAATTCTTCCGACATCCGCTTCACTTACTCCTTGTTCTTGAATAACGGCGCATATTATAACGCAGGTATGCCCGATGTCAAATTAAACTCCTTCATCTGAATCCCTCGACTTTCCTGCTTTACCCGCGTCCGAACTCCTTCCACTCACGACGTATACGACGGTCGGCGTCGCGCTTGGCAATGACTTCGCGCTTGTCGTATTGACGTTTGCCTTTGACCAGGCCGATTTCCACTTTAGCCAGCTTACCTTTTATGTACATTCGCAGAGGAACCAGTGTGTATCCTCGTTCCTGGACACTACTTTCGAGGCGCGCAATTTCCTTGCGGTGCATGAGCAGCTTCCGTGGTCGTTTTGGATCGCGAGATGGCTGCCCTGCCTGCTCGTAGGGCGCAATGTGAACCTCATAGAGCCACAATTCTCCGTTGCGAATTTGAACGTAACCCTCAGCAAGGCTCACCATGCCGGCGCGCACCGACTTGATCTCAGCACCGGTCAATGCGATCCCGGCCTCATAATGGTCTTCGACAAAGTACTCGTGGCGCGCTTTTCTGTTGGTAGCGACTACCTTGATTTCAGCCACATTAGTTTTCCGAACTGAGATATTCTATGGCCCGTTCCAACTGGGGATCTTCTCCTGCAGGTGTATCGTTTGGATACTCAACTTTGATGTCTGGCTCCAGGCCATTGCCGTGAATACTTTTGTCGTTGGGGGTAAACCAACGGGCAATGGTCACACGGAGTTGTGAGCCGTCTTCCAGGTCGTTAGGGCGTTGGACGGAGCCTTTCCCCAGAGTCTTGGTGCCGATCAACACGGCGCGCCCACGATCTTGCAGGGCGCCGGCGACGATTTCTGACGCGCTGGCGCTGCCGGCGTCGATCAGAACAACCATCGGGATGTCTTCGCCGAGGTCGCCGTTGTAGGCATAGAAACGCTCCTCACCGCCACTGCTGTCTCGTTCTATCGCCACTAACCCCTTCCCCAGGAAGATATCGGCGACTTTGATGGCCTGATCCAGCCAACCGCCGGGATTGGCTCGGAGATCGAAGATAAGTCCCTCAGGTTTGTTCACCAACACTTCCTTGAGCGCCTCTTTCACCTGATCGGCGGCCGTGGCGTCGAACTCGGTTAACCTGATATAAGCAATGTCGCCTTCCAACATCTTGGATTCGACGATGGGGACTTCGATCTTGGCGCGGACCACAGGAATGATGAGTGGCTCTTCCATGTCAGCACGAGCGATTTTCAACACAGCCTCTGTTCCCGCCGGCCCACGAACATAACCGATGGCCTCGTAAAGGCCCAATCCTACAATAGATTGGTCGCCCACCGCCAGAATAATGTCGCCAGGCAGCAGACCGGCAGCCTCTGCTGGCTGTCCGGGGATCAGGCTGGCGATTTCCAAATATCCATCGTCCCGCATATTTACCATCGCGCCGATGCCCTCAAAGGTGCCGCTGGCATCTTCATTGAGGATGGCCGACATCTGCGGATCGATGAATGACGTATAAGGGTCGTCCAGCGTCAGTAACATGCCACGAATAGCGCCATACGCCAGCGTTTTCCCGTCAGGAATCTCGCCGTAAAATTGCTCATCGAGAAGTTCCAAAACATTTTGTAGGATTTGATAGTCAAAATCGTTGGCAGCCGATACCGTTGACGTTGCGGTGGATGAGGGTGGGGGGGTAGCATCTTCCGGTGCGGTAGTTTCCACGGTAGCTATCGGCGACGGCGCAGCAGGGACCTTGGCGTTCGCCGTCAGCCGTCCGACCACAAACCCGCCGCCAAAAGCGCCGACCGTTATTGCCAATGCCACAACCACAACGCCCACAATAATTAAAACTTTACGCATCTTTTTTCTCCTTGTAAACTGCCGCCGGAGGTGCGGAAAAATAAAGGCGGTCCTTCAGGATTTCGCATGGTCGAAATAAAAAAACCGGCCACGGATTGACACGCAAAGTATAAAAAATCGGTGTCATTTCGCGGCAAAGACCGGCTTTTCAATCACCATGCCGAGTCCCGGGGAGCCATTTTGTGCCCTCGGGGGCAGAAATTTCCACCCTATTTTATCACAAGCGGGTAAGGATTCAAGGAGCAGTAACTATTCAGCCATCTTTACCAGGTGGTGAAAGAGACTTTGGGGAGGGTGCCTCATGGGTTAACACTTTGGCCATAGGCGATGGCCCTCTCATCCCCCAACCCCCTTCTCCCCCGCAAGCGGGGAAGAAGGGGGCAAAAGGGGGGTGTGGCGGGCGGCTTCGCCGCCCGCCACACCCCCACCCAAAATCCCCCTTCCCTGAGGAAGGAGGGCAGGGGGAATGGGCTTATAGAAACACGAATATCTTGTCATCCACAAGCACCTGGCCTACCAAAGTCTACGCCAAACCTGGCATAGGGAATAAGTGGCTTCGTCAGGTTTACGAGCCTGAATAGATACAAGGAGCATATGTAATCTGCGCAAGTCTGCGCAAGAATGAAGGTGATGATCAAGATAGGGCTTATCAACGCTCATACCGACCGCAGCCAGGCTAACCCGCGATCCGGTTGGGCCGCTGCGGCACGGTGTCCGTCGGGTACATACCGATAACCCAGGCGGCGAATGATATTCAAGGC
>Ga0116187_1000283_pt1 | contig 63989 bp, 59 predicted proteins | sample AD_JPNNA6_MetaG_FD_89755 | JGI IMG/M metagenome (GOLD analysis project Ga0116187, IMG submission 89755) | Active sludge microbial communities of municipal wastewater-treating anaerobic digesters from Japan - AD_JPNNA6_MetaG | ecosystem: Engineered > Bioreactor > Anaerobic > Digestate | place... | reverse complement strand
TGTCGCCGCGGATATTCTAGTCAAGAACACGACATCGGGAAAACGAGCATCTCTTGATACCGAGACTGTTTCGACTCTTGGGAAGAAAATTGTGGCGCAATCAAAACAACATATGGTAGCCACAACAAAACCACAGGGCGCGCGTTCTACAAAAAAAGTACGGGCCGCGATGCCGGAGACGAAATCCGATACACAAGTACAATCTGTGGTGGCAAAGACCGATAAGTTGATTACAAAACAACCACACATCAGAAAAGAGATCGCACCAGAGGAACAGAAAAGTATCAAAGACATGCCATTCCTTCATGATCCAGATTCGTTGCGGTTTCAGAAGGATTCTATCAATGAAGATTCGGCACGACTCATTGCTTCATATGTGGCGCATATTCTGCCACCATCCATGGCGTCAACAAAAGAAACACAGACGACATTTGAACGAGATTTTTACAAAGCGCTGTGTCATATGCCCGATAATGCGGTAACAGCATATCAGTTATATATCGAAAAGGATTCGATGCGACTGATCGTCCACGCCACGGATATGATTAAGAAGTACCACAACAAAATCTATCCGAGTGATATCAAGGTGGATGAAAAGGTTCTCGAACGCATGGACAAATGGTCTGAGGATCATCATCTGGTGGGTGCGGCAAGTGTGGATCCCATATTGACAAAAGATGTCTTGGATAAATATGTGGCCACAAACCTGCATCGAGTGATGGCGCAAAAACAGCTCACTTGGGAGAATATGTCCAAACAAATCGAACACGGTTGTTCTCGAGTGTTGGCTGATGCTGGGTTTACATTGTTATCGTGTGTCATTGAGGACAAACCCGCAGATCCGAGACACATCGAACCATCGTATATGTCGGAGATCAAGCTCCGCATCAAAAACAACACAACGAAGCAAATCAAGACTCTGAAGTATGTCATTCCCACACTATTTGAAGGGAAGTACCATATTCAGGGCGGCATCAAGTGGCTCTTTCCAGCCATCATCGCAACAATGCCCATCTTTACTATCAAGCCGGGCAAGGTGCAGTTCAAAACAAACTATGCAGCCATGACGTTCGACTATGGAGTTCATTTCAAAAAGCAATCACTCTTTGTATACATTGGTGGAATGAAGATCCCCATCATTCTATTGATGATGCAGTTCAAGTCACTCAATGCTCTCTTTGATGAACATGGCATCTCATCACAGATTGTGGACACCAAGCGACAGATACCAGACAAATGTCCATATGTCATTCGACTTCCAGATGGGAAGTTTCTTGTCATCACGAACATCCGAGCCGACACATATGCATTCGCTTCGATACTGTTGAATGGTCTGCAACTCACAATCAATGCATTGTCTGATGGTGATTCCATCGATATGGACGCGCCTGAGTATGGCAAAATGTTGATGCGGTACACGAAGTACGACAATGCGCCATATATCATTTCCAAGATCAAACGATACATGGTGGATACCAATGCCGCCGAACTGCTCAAAGCACGTGGCATCAATGCGGATCTCTACAATATCATCACAATATGCAGCAACCTGGCAATCAATGAAATCAAGGAAGATAAGATGGGCATCAAAAACATCGTTATTCGTCTGATGGATTTGATTCCCGCCGAGGTGGAGAAAGCACTCCACTATTCGGTCACCGAGTACAAACGTCGATCGAAAATCGATCCATCGATTGAGTTGGTAACCAACGAGGGCTGGGTCATTAACTCATTGCGGGAGCATACAGCACTCCTTCCATATAAGGATGGCAACCCAAGTATCGAGTCCGCGCATGCCACTGCTGTCCGTATTGTGGGTCCTGGTGGATTCAACAAGATCGATTCCGTTCAGATTAAGGATCGCAATATCGTGCCCTCGCATTTTGGACAACTCGACCCCATGGATACCGCAGAGGGCAATCCTGGTATCCAGCTCTATATGTCCGCGGGGTTTGAGTATGATCCGGAACACCGTATCTTCACGGAAATCGAGCCCAACGATGCATCAGTGAATATGTTTGGCTCCACGGCGGGGCAGATTCCATTTGTCTCCTGTGATGACGGAAACCGCGTCATGTTTGGTTGCTCGCAATGTCGACAAGTTGTCCCCATCAATGAGAGCGAACCACCACTCTGTATGACGGGGATGGAGACATGTTTGCCCAATTATGCGTCCACAACGTTCACCAAGAAGGCTAAGGACGATGGTGTGGCGGAGTATGTCGATGAGAATGTTATCATTGTCAAGTATAAGAATGGCACCACCGAAGCAATGAACATTCGCCCATCAGAACTCCAAACGGGTTCTGGTAAGCACAATGCATTGACGCATACACCCACGGTGAAGACGGGTGACAATATCACCGCGGGACAACATCTCATCACAAATCAGTTCATCAAACCATTTTATGCCTCGGGCAAGAATGTGCTGGCATGTTACAAGCCGCATGATGGGTTCACCTTCGAAGACGGAATCATTGTTTCACAAACCTTTGCCAAACAGTATGTGTCTGTGCACTATGAAGAGATCGATGTGTTGGTGGATTCACCCACAGAGATCAAAGAGTTTCCGACTATGAAGTTTGAACGCGATGGACATCTTCGGTATGCTGAAGGTGAACGAATTGTTGTGACCACGGCCAACATGTTTGGTGGATATCAGGAACATGTTGTGGCCGCACCCACTGCATGTACGGTGGTGGACATCGAAGTTTTCCCTGCCAACGAGTCGTTTGTTCCATTGGTGGATTTTACAACCAACATGTTTTACAAAGCAACAAACGACGCCCTGAAGCAACGAAATCTTCCACTCCAACGTGATTCGAAGCGGTATACTGAGAATGTGGGCAAGTTCGAGTTCCGGAAGAAGCGTTTGATCAAAACGCTCATCCGCATCAAGCTCGTGGAGGAACGATCGATATCCGAGGGCGACAAGCTCAACAATCGGCATGGCAACAAGGGTGTCATTACTGCGATTTATGACGATGACAAGATGCCGAAGCTTCCCGATGGACGGATCATCAATGTCATCTTCAATCCACTCGGTGTCATTAGCCGGATGAATCTTGGACAACTCTATGAGATCCATGTGGGCAATGTGATCATGGCAACGGTAGCAAAGATCAAACAGTTGCCCGACAATGAAGCTCGTGATCTCCTTTGCAAGGTATATACACTGATCGATGGATATACCGACAAACGGTTGTCCAGTGATCTCTGCGCACGACTGAGATCATTCTCTGGTGCACAGCTCAAGGATGCCATGGATTATATTCGTACACATGGGTTCCGAATGATCTATCCACCATTCCGTGTTCCTGATATCAAACAGATCCAAGAAGCTGCAAAGCTTGTGGGGACTGAACTTGAATCAAAGCTCATGATTCCTGGTGTGGGGTATACAGCGACTCCTGTGACATGGGGATATCTGTTTGTCAACAAGCTCGAACATATGTCTGATATCAAGCGCAAGACTCGGAGTGTGGGTCCCTACATGAATACTACACTCGAGCCGAAGCGTGGCGGGAAGACAGGCGGATTGCGTCTGGGTGAGATGGATGTTTATTCATTTTTGGCATATGATGCGAAGACGTTGTTGCGGGACTTTTTCATGGTGAATGGTGACAACCCCACATTGAAGAACAAGGTGCTTTATGATATCATGGACAAGGGGGAAGCGTCCATTGAAGATCTCGTAGACACCAAGGACACACAGAACAATGTAGGAGCGAAGTTTGCCTTCGATATGTATATGACGGTGTGTGGATTGAAGGTTTAGCCACAAATTCAGCTGTTCAGAAGGGAGAGATGGCATCCAATGGTCTTTTTGACGTTCAAAGAGGATTTCTACGACAAGTATATCGTCCCAGCCCTAGTCACTGATCGCGTGCTACATATTTCGTCGTGTAGCAAAACCAAGATCTGGGATTCACAGCCCGATCTTGGGCCATGCGAGGCACAACATGTGTATAATGGTCCCATGTGCAATCAAGCGACGTTGTTTTACAACGAGATGCAGACAGCGTTCGGGTTCCACCCATCATGGATTATTTTGTCTGCAAAGTATGGATTCATTGATCCACATACTCAGATCGAGCGGTACGACATCTCGTTTTCAGAGAAGAAGGATGCACCCTATGTTGTCACCGAGGAAACACTCTCGCAACAGATCGGATCATTCTACAAACCAGAGACTCATCTTTATATCATGGTGTGGGGTGGAGCACCTTATGTCAATCGAGTTGTGAAGGTTCTCCCAGCATCTGTGCCGATTCTCGCACCCGCATATAATCTTCCCATCGGGAAAGCAATTGGTGCACTCAAGCTTTTCAGAACCACCGCACTCGATCGGGCGAAGCGACTTGTTGCGTCACTGAGTACACCACACTAGGGAAGGGGCGGATGTGATATGCATCTCGTTGGAGTTGTTTCCTACGCATACACAGTCGATGTCATTGTTTCTTGAGTTGATGGACTTGGTGACGCCAAGCACTCCGTCGTTTGGTAAACAGTACGATCATGAACTCGATTTGTTGGTGTCTCTGGGTAATCTCTCGCATACTGCCGCCCGCACGCTACCCTCCTACAACAAAGTCGCGTTTGATCAGTGGAACAAAAGCGTGATGTGTGATGATACAGTTCGTGCCTCCACATCTGTGCTTTTGGCGATATGGCGTGCTTCATGTATCAAAATAACACAGCGCACATTCAGAGTATACACATGGTGGCGCTGGAAACACTGAAGTGTTCATGGATATGACACTTCAATCTGCATCGGATATTGACGGTCCTGCACTGAAAGTGGTATCCACCGAACTCGCATATGCGGGCTCGAATGATTAGACTGTGGAGGGGTGGGTGAATGAGAATGCTGCCTATGTTTACGCTCAGGAAATCGATGACGGTGGAAACGGGACATGTGTTGCTCAATGCGTACACCGCGGGATGTCGCAACTATCATGGACACAGCCTCACCATCACGGTGGAGCTTATGGGGAACACTCTTAACACCGATGGCATGCTTGTGGACTTCAAGAAACTGAAAGAGGGGATGATCGAGCACATCCACAATCCACTCGATCACAAGTTTGTGTGTCCCACGGAATATGCTTCGGCTGTGGTGGCAAACTGCCCACCTGTATGTGCGGGAAGCTTCCTTGTGGTGGATTGGAATCCCACAAGCGAGAATATGGCAAAGTGGATCTTCGACAACATGGCGAAGTGGATTGTATCAGAACCGGATCTGGTGAGTCGTGGTGTGTCTCTCAACTCGGTAACCGTTCAGGAAACCGACGGCAACGAAGCTCGATATTTTGGATGAAGGGTGTAAACGATGACCGAACATCAGCCGATTCATGTTGTGTTGTTGTCGGGTGGATTGGATTCCACAACTCTTATCCACCATGTACGAAAAAATTATCCAAATGATGGGATTATTGCACTCTCCTTCCGGTACGGGCAACGACATGAAGAACGAGAGATTCAATGTGCACAGATTCAGGCGGCATATGTGAACTGTCGAAGTCATGTTGTGGCGGATATGACATTCATGCGCGATGTGCTGGCAAAAACATCCGCGCTCATTTCCACATCGACCATCGATGTGCCCACCGAAGCATATGATGAGAAACATCGGCCCATCACATATGTCCCATTTCGGAATATGTTGATGTTGTCCATTGCTGCGGCGATGGCCGAAGCTCATCAGGGCGAAACGGTCTGGTATGGTGCACATCGTGGAGATGAGAATGCTGTATATTGGGACTGCTCTCAACGGTTCATGCGGCGTATTCAGGATGTGTGGGATCTGAACAACAATCCACATATCACATTGTGCGTTCCTTTTGTGGACTATACAAAGGCATATATCGTGGAGTACGCCGCGAGTCTTCTTGATGTACCACTCGATAAAACGTGGTCGTGTTATAATGGGCGAGAAAAGGCATGTGGTGTTTGTGGAACATGCCGCGATCGTATTCTGGCATTTGCGGCATGCAATCTTCAGGATCCCATCGAGTACGAAACTGGATCAACATGGGAGAGTGTTGTGGCCGCCGCATCAAGAAGGTGATAGTTTGCCGTGTATCATCAGTGTGCGAACAAAATGTAGCGGATTGCACATCTCAGTCAGATCACGATGCACCCCGATGTTCATAGAAACATCGGGCACTTTCATGTTCCGCTAGAAGCGGAAAATCAGAAGGAGTGTTTACTATGATGGATTCCGTACAGTATCAGGCGTGGCTCGTTGGTTTCAAAGATGTGGTGCTTTCTCGTATGGGGCAGTTTCCCGATCAGAGCACCATTGAGGGTCGTCGGGCTCTTCGGAAGATGTTTGTCAAGAGTATGCGGCAGTTCTGTGCACTGACGATTCCCACCCATCCGAGGCGGTCGCTGTTTGACGTAAAGATCAATCCGAAGAATAACACCATCACCATCACCGCGGTACAACCTCCCGACACCAATGTCGAGCTTCTTCCCATGGTTTTGCAGTTGGTTCCGCAGACCCAGGCGACTCCTATCCGGCTTCTTGAGATCTTTGCTTCTCAGATTGGTGAACGTGTGATGGCTGCGGCACAGGAATCTCAGACGCCGCTCACTCTGCGGAGCTTTAAGCTTGGTGTGCTTCGTTCCGCTCGGAAGTTCTATGCGCTGGTGAGCGGGCGGCGGCCTTCGCAGTTTAAGATTCGGGCGAAACACAGCAAGGCTACTGGGAAGGTTACGCTTGTTGTACTCGAGCCCGAGGATGAGGCTCGGCGGGCATGGACGGCGGTTTTGGAAGTCGTTATGGGTCAGATTCCCGTGGCACCTCGGGCTCCCCGTGTGAAGAAGCAGAAGGCCGTGGCGGAGGTCGCTGAAACAACGTCTGCTCCCGCCGCTCCCGTACTGTCTACCCACACTGCGGGAAATCCTGTACCCATCGTCCCCGAGCCGCCCCTGGCGTGAAATAGCGTGTGTTAAGCGGATGTGGGGTGGGGACCAGTTCCCCAGTCATACAGGAGGAGGGTTCAGTGTAATGCCACCTCGCATTCACGACGTTTTCAATCCAGACCAGTCTTCACCAACGCGGCGGCAAACACAACTCGAATTGTTTTTGTTTGAGGGCGCGTCCCTCACTGACGTGTCGCTTTTGAAACGGACTCCAACAAAGACCGACACAACGAGTAGAAAATCGCAGAACAAAAGATAATGTGGAGTCTCAATGTGGTGATGTGGCCGAGTGGTCGAAGGCGACTGACTTGAAATCAGTTGGGGTGAATAGCCTCCGTGGGTTCGAATCCTACCATCACCGCCATTGTTTTGATGTGCCGGTGTAGCTCAGTTGGTAGAGCAGCTGACTTGTAATCAGCAGGTCCCCGGTCCGAATCCGGGCGCCGGCTCCATTCGGGATGTGGCGCAGTCTGGCTAGCGCGCTTGGTTTGGGACCAAGAGGCCGTGGGTTCAAATCCCACCATCCCGACCATTCCATTTTACAAGACAGGGGTGTCGCCAAGTTGGTAAGGCAAAGGACTTTGGATCCTTCACACGCTGGTTCGAGTCCAGCCACCCCTGCCAATATAGATATCGTGCCGGATACGGACGACGACGGAGGCCGGCTTTGGGGCCACCCGATGGACTAATGGATGTGTAGGGATCGTCGTCACATCCATGCCACAAACATCCATTGCCCGAGATTCTAAGTCCGCTGTGTTGCGTCGGTGGCAACAACACGCGGCATTCCTGTGCCCATAGCTCAAGTGGTTAGAGCCACCGGCTCATAACCGGACGGTTCCTGGTTCGATCCCAGGTGGGCACACCAGACAACAAAAATCCGATCATGGGCGATGGCTCATGATCGGGTGTTTTCCACGTTGATCACGCGGAAGGGAGAGTGTTTGTGTTGACGAACAAATCGACACCTGACCAACATAACGATGTAGAAAAGGTTGCGGTAGAACTCTTTAAGGATAAGGATACCGGAGAATACGAGGGTGACATCATTCCGCCTAGACAGCAAACAAAACTCGCGGACACCCGTCCTGAGAAACTCGAATCCCCAAAGAATTATCATCCACAGGAAGCCACCATCCCTCCTACTCCAACCGCAACCACCGAAGAAGTTGAATCCGAACTTCAGGGATCACTCATCGAACCTACACAAGAACCATCTGGGTCGAATGAGGACATCATCGATCAAGAACCGCCGGAACCCCATGACATATATGAAGATGTGGATGATCAGACACAGCGTGTCTATATTCCCATCAGACTCATTCCACAGATTGTTGATTGGAATAATGCGAACATCGAAACACATCGGATGAATCTTGTTGATATAGTTACAAACGAAGTTGTGTCTGAGTTTGATATGCCATATCTGTCACAAGTTTCCGCAACAGACGACACCAATCCTGATATTCCACCTATACTCTGTGGGCGTGTTATTGATTCAAACCTCGTTGTGCTGTATGTTAGTGACGATGATGTGGTGTGCACCAACGATATCAATGGTACGCCTACAATGTTTATATTTCCAGAGATCATCCTCGATGATACACGGGATGTGATTCTGGCCCTTGATTATGGCGAGAAGATGGATCTGTTGATGAGTCTTGGATTCGTTCCGTCAACCCAGCCAAATATGTATGAAGAACCAAATGATGAACAATATGATGATTCAGATATGATGTCGTCGATTTCTGGTGATATCAGCGCGTTCATTAACATGTGACATTCGTGGGGGACGTCCTTAGCGTCCTCCACATCACTCTGCTTTCAAAACACATGACGAAATGGAGTGTGATTGTGATGGATGCCGTGAATATGTGTGATGTTCGGAGAGTTGCAGATCTCGTGGGGGAGATGCTCGCATATGATGGCAACGACATCTCGGAATTCTGGAAGACTCTCCACACCATTGCTGCAGCACATATCCAGCTCACATCAGAGGACACAATGAGTACACGGTTGCGGTGTGAGTATTGTGGACGGCCCATCACATCGGTATCATATCGGGTGTATGACGAAGTGAGCGACATGGTGGTGGAGGCTGGTGTGATGACATGGAACGCTAAAACCGCATCATTTGAACCACCGATCGCGGGGCTCGAGCGAGCTGCCCGATAGAAAACATTGCGCTCCAAGACACATCATGGTGGTTTCTTGGAGGTGATTGCATTTATTGAAAGGGTGTTGATTGAGATGTGGGAAACTCTGAGAGATATGATTGCGAGGCAGTTGTTGCGGCTTGGGTTCGTTTGTGCTCGGGTGCCCTATATCGGGAAGTCGGTATCTCGGATGGTAGTAACATTCGTATGCTATCTCGGGTCGGCGGATTTCGCTACATGGCTTGCGGTGGCGAGTGCTCTCGGAAGGCACAGCACCGAATTGTGGATAAACGTTGCACCCACGGACGAAGTCACAATCCGAATCGTGGATTCCGAGCTTGGGACATATGACTTGTTTTTCGCCGATAAGTCTGCGCCCTATGCTCGGGCTTCTCTCCGGATGATGTGGGTCTATAGTATCATCCGAGCAAAGCATTCGACTGTGCCTATCAGTACCGAAGAACGTGTTGTTGTTAATGAAACTCTTAATATTCCTATCATTCCGGCGCGGTTTGTTATTCCGAGAGTACCCGAAATGTACTGGGACACAATTCCAACAGATGGTGTGATCTGAAGGGAGAGTAGTACATGCGCAAATCGACAACACAAGCGGGAGTACCTGTAATTCATCAGACCATCGACGATGTCCAGGTCTCTGAAGCACTTCGATCGTCCTATCAACAGTATTCCGAATATATTGCCCGTGGGAGAGCACTTATCAACATCGACGATGGATTCAAATCGGTGCAGCGACGCATCTTGTATGGCGCATATGAGATCTGTCGCAAAAACAATGTGAAGAGTGCCACACTCGATGGGCACGTCATGGGACACTATCATCCACATGGTATGTGTTATGGATCGATTGTCAATATGGTTCATGATGGATATCTGATTGGCAAAGGCAACTGGGGATCCACTTTGGGAGTCGATGAGATCTCGCCCGCCGCATCACGGTACACCGAAGTGCGACTCAATCCATTAAGCGAATTGCTGTTCCTGAATGATTTGCTTCCCTATGTTGATTGGGTCGATTCTGATACGGGCTACAAAGAACCAAAGTTCCTCCCCGCACTCGTTCCTGGTCTACTCACCAGTCTCAGCAACACTTCCGAGTTCAACACCGCCATGGGTGTTCACATCAAATCCGTCTATGGCAAATCCCCCTTGGTCCAGATTCTGGACGCCGTGATTGCGTACCTAGAATCTGGAAAATTTCCACAACGAATTGCCATTCAATACAAGAACAGTCTGGTGGCTGCGGATTGTTTTGACAAGCATAAGTTTTCTGTGGTGTTTGGTGCCATTGTTGAGGAGGATAGATCTAATGTTCATATCAGATCCACACTGCCGAATGTTTCATACCGCAGCCTCTTTGAGGACAATGGGATCTCGTACAAGGATGTGGGAACGTCCACCACGGACATCGTCATTCCGAAGCGGCAATATGATCCCGATCTGTTCACATCAAAAGTGGACTTCTCATATATGGCATATCACGAGAAGGATGAGCAGACGCCAGTAACAGTCCATGCATATTCGCTCAAGGCCGCATGTTTGCGTCTGATCTCGAATATGGAGACCATTCTGTACCCAAGATATTTTGAAACCAATATCAACAAGGTCTCTGCTCTCATCGCTGAGTATGATATGCTTGAGCGTATTCGACATCGATTGGATACTGAACCTGGACTCACATATAAGACATTGAGCGCGCCTGAGCAGGATGTTGCGAAAAAATATTCTGTGGCATCAATGATGCACGCATCGGAACGATGTGCGGAGTATCGGAAACAACTGAAGGATCTTGAACACCGACAGAAGAACATTCGTGGAGAAATACTCGCTCGGTACAAGTATGTGAGATCGTGTTTGTCATGAGGAGTGTGAATCTATCATGTCAGTGATTCCACAGAACCACATTGGGGGCTACAAAGACAAGGCTGGTAAAGTGCCGCTTGAGTTGCTTCCGCCCGACGCGCTTATGGAGATCGGCCGAGTCTTTGCACGGGGAGCTGTAAAGTACAGCCCACGAAATGTCGAACTTGGTTTGCCGTGGGGTGATCTTCTTGGTTCGGCAAAACGGCACATGGCGAAGTTCGAGATGGGCGAGGATATCGATATCGATACCCATGTAGATGATGGTGGTGTGCTCCATATAGCCGCGGCAGCGTGGGCACTTATCATGTTGACCGCTTTTCAGAAACGACCACATATGAAGAAGTTCGACAATCGATCTCAATATATTCATCCAGAATTATATGAGCGAGAAACAACCAACATACCCACAGAATCCACACAGACTCCACAATCTTCCGAAGATGATGCTTCGGAAGCATACAGCACACAACTGAGACGGGATATGGCCGCATTGCTTTCTCCCGATGGGTTTCGTGTTTTGGATACAATGAAGTTGTATCCTCCCGAGCGAGTGGAACGAGTTGACAATATAATCAAGACACTTCGAGCTGTGGGGAGGAAGTTGTGTAAAGAACCGACTTCCAGGGTAGGTCAAGTCATTATAACAGCGTTTGCAGATGTTCTCGAACACTCGTATTCGATTCCAAGAAAGATGACCATGGATCATTTTGGTGTGGGAATGACACTCGTCGGCAACGTTGATGACTTCTGTGGAAACGATCTTCGGCATTCATATGAGTTTGTGGATAGATTGTGTTGTAGCATTCGTTCGTGGTTGTTGACGGCATATGACTGGGAAGAAACACAGGATTCGGTGGAGTCCGCCAATTGTGATGACACTCCTGCCGACGAGTGTGATGGCAAATACAAAGGGCGGGAAACCACTTATACAACAAAGGTCAGTCGGATGATCTATGATGCTGGGTTTTCACTGCGATCGTTTGCTCAGCATATTGGTCGATCCATATCAAAGGTGTGGTATGCGACAACGGGAACAAAAAAGGCATCACATCCCATGCGCATGCTCATTGCGCAAACGCTTAACGTCAATCCTGATGTGTTGTTTGACCAACGTGGGTATGCACGAATGCTTCGTACTGATATACATCCGTCAACACGACGTGCCAGGATCGCCATCCCACCAACGCGGAGCCAGACTCTCATTCCATCAAAACAACCCGACGTTTCAGCGCAGCCAGTCGTTCAGCTTCAATCAACACGAGCCAATCAGACCATCGTTCAGCTTCATAGGTTGCTCACCATGTTGGAGAATGCTCGGGACGCGCGTGATGCTTCTGAATTCGACAACACGCTACATCAGATGAATGTGGCGATTTCACAATATCAGGATCGAATCTGAGTCTCAGCAAAACCCACGTTAAACTGCGCCCTACGGCATGGTGTGGGTGCCCCACATAATTTCACGGGGCCACATCGAGGGATGCGCCCAGCGTGAGTATAGCGGTGATTGCGGCGGTATAATCGCATATTGGTCTTCCATCGTTTGGAGGTTGGGTATCTGACCATGTGCTGGCAAAACATATCATATCGACATGTATGTCACTGGAGGGCGGGCATTTATGGTGATCAGGATTCTCTTTGGATTTCGACATATAGACGAAGACGACGAACAGGGATGTCCATGGTGCGTGTTCTGCAAAAAGAGATCACCTCGATCTCATTCGTCCTATGCGTGTAGATTCGTATCACCCATTCTCACAGTACCACGAACTGGAAAATGTGGGCGGTTCGTGTCAAGAAAGCAGCCACTCGAATGACTGAAGGGAGAGAGCCCATAGTGACAACTCTTGGAAAAGAACCGACCCTTGAGAACATGTTTTTCGATCTGTGCGCGACGAAGAAGCGGTCTGAGAAGCTCATTATCCTGAAACGATACCTCCATGGCAATCCGGTGCTTGCCAGATTCCTCTGGAGATGCTATAATCCCTACGAACGGTTCAACATCGCCGTCCTGTTATGCACATCGTCGGGCACAAAACAGTTCTCGGAGATCGCCACGGATTTCGATATTCATCTTCAGCGACTGTCCAAGAGAGTTATTGTGGGGAACGAAGCCCGAGCCCAGACTGAAGCATTACTGAATCAATGTCATCCAAAAACACAGTACATTCTGGTACGAGCTCTTCAGAAGAATCTCAAGTGCGGGATCGGCGCAGAACTCATCAATGCGGCATTTGATCCTGGAACCATTGAACCTATCCCCATCTTCAACGTCCAGCTCGCAAACACGTATGATCCAACAAAATCGTATTCGATGAAACAGATGTATGTGAGCGAAAAACTCGATGGGATTCGGTGCTGTGTTTTTGCCTCGAACCCCAATGAGCTTGTGAGCAGGAGCGGAAAACCCATCTATCCCCTTCCACATATCAGCGACGCAGTCGATCGATTCTTTAAGAGTAATCCCGATGTGGAGTTTGTGGATGGTGAATTGTATATCCACGGGAAGGCTCGTCGAGAAATCAACGCGATTGTTTCCCGTCAATACGATTGTCCGGAAAAACAATTTATTCAGTATTGTTTGTTTGCGTGTGGGCCGAATTTCAAAAAGACGCACGAAATGCTTTCGGCACTGGAACCGCTTCCATCGGTGAGAACTGATATGTCGCTTTGTCGCGTAAACAACTTCATTATCAATCTTGAACCCAACGTGGTAACTGATTGGGCAAAGTGCATGATGACGCGGGGATATGAAGGGGTTGTTTTGCGAGACATCGATGTGCCCTATTCGTGGAAACGCGATAATCATCTTCTGAAGTATAAGTTGTTTAAGGAATGCACAATGCGTGTCACGGGTTGGTGTATGGGCAATAAGGACACGAGGAACGAACATACATTTGGTGGCGTCCACTGTGAGGGTATGGTGGATGATCATCTTGTTCGGGTAACGGTGCGTGCGTTCTCTGATGATGATCGTGCTGAATTGTTGCGGCTGGGTGATGCACTTGTTGGTCGATATGTTGACATTAAATATCAGGATATCAGTGTCGATGCGGCCACAGGCGAATATTCCATGTCGTTTGCGTCTTTCATTGACTGGCGAGATGATCTCGCTGAATGGGATGACGAGTGATGAATCGATATTCCGAATCTTAATTCAAGATCATATGGGGTGACGACAGCTACTATGTTGACGGCCCGGATAACTGGCGATGGCCCGCGGAAAGCAAGACCGAGGCCCTTCAGGATATTGCTGACCTTGTGGATCATCTGAATACGTGTATGGATCTCACTGAGAAGAAGGAGACCGGAGCACAAAAAAATGAACAGGACTTTCTCGACAATCAGTCTTTTACATTGTGAGCGAACAAAAGGCGAGTGATCTGCCACGGAAGGAGCCGGCCCACAAGTCGGCTTCTTCCATATCTTCATGTGAGGAGGATGTGTATGACAAAGCTTCCAATCAGTTCTGCTCACACGGATGAGATCAGTGTTCTCGATGCACGCGATCATATTCGTATGCGAAAAGAAATGTATGTGGGCGAAGCTGCGGACGCCACACATCTTGCGATAGAAGTTATCGACAATGCGGTGGACGAACTGATGAACGGGCATGGCACCATCATGGAAGTGGTGTCAGATCCTAAGGGATTATATGTTGTCCGTGACACGGGTCGTGGAATTCCATTGACAAGTTCAAAGCTTGTGGGTCAGGATGTACCCATCGTGCTTGCCACCACCATCAATTCCAGTGGGAAGTTCTCCCACAACATGTACGCTTTCAGTCGTGGGCTCCATGGCATCGGTCTCACCGCATGTAATATGCTGAGTGAGTGGATGACCATCACCACGCTTGCTTCTCCGAAGACCTATGTAGAGTATACATTTCGTGATGGACTCTTTGTTTCGAAAACCGAGATCCCTCGGAATGGATCTGCATATTCCACCATGGTGTCGTTCAAGCCCGACAAACGATTCTTCAAAACGCCCACATGTGATATGTCGTACATCACTGAACAGCTTCGTGTGGTGAAGAATGGGCTGGGTGATAACGCACGCATCATCATCAATGGGTCCGAGATCGAAGATACGTTCATGTCCGATTTTATGGCGGGTTCCGTGGGATCGCTTTCGGGAAGTGCATCAAATGCCGCGGGCGAAATGTGTGAGTTGTTTGTGGCACTTGTTGATCCCGATCATGGCAAAGAGTTTGTGGGTATTGTGAACTTTGCCCGATCCGATGATGGGACACATATGCGATCCTCCACCTCCTATGTCAAGGATGCGTTGTTTGAGCTTGCCCAGAAACGAAAGCTCCATGTGGGCCGGCCCGAGGACATTCTTACCGTGAGCAAGATTATGTGCCGATTGAAGATCAAGGATGTTGCCTTCCATGGGCAGACCAAAGGCAAGCTTGCCACCAATCGTGAACACTTTGATGCGCTTGTCGATGCAGCTGTTCGAAATATGATTTTAAATGTCCCACCGAAGTTGAGACATGGTTGGGCCTTGCGGAACAGTATCGGATTGAGCTGGATACAAAGCGCAAGACCAACAAACGCAAGACTGGGAGAACGGTAACCATCGAGGGACTTCGGGAATGTACCTCGGATGATGTCTCGAAACGGGAGCTCTATCTTCTCGAAGGAGAATCTGCAGGTGGAACCATCGCACAATGTCGGGATAGTTCGATCCATGCATTCCTGGCGCTTCGTGGGAAAGTCCTCAACACACATCGTGCACACAAAGCAGCAATTGTGGCCAACGATGTGATCTCTAATGTCTGTGGTGCACTGGGATATCAGCCCTGTCAGTATGCGGATCCCGCGAAGTGTCGGTACAACTCGGTACACATCATGGCCGATGCTGATCCCGATGGACGGCACATCACCGCACTTCTCATCACCATGTTTTATACACTCATGCCCGATCTGATCAAAGCGGGAAAGGTGTTTATTGTGGACACGCCACTCTATGGCATCTGGGTGAATAAAGCATTTGTCCCCATCTACACCGAAGAGATGCTTGCAAAGTATGATCGAACCAAGGTGACCAGGTACAAAGGCCTTGGCGAAATGGACCCAAACGAGCTATACTATACAGCATTGGATCCTCGGACCCGTCGGCTTCGGCGGTTGGTTTACGAGGAGATCGACCTTAAGGTGTTGTGGGGCGAAATCGGCAGGCTTAAGATGGATTCTGATCTCACTCAAAAAGGGGACGAGCACGCATGACGATGGATCCCAACAAGACGCGAACCAATATTGCGGGTCTCGACGTTTCAGTTTCAACGGGAGATGATGTCCCGAGCAAATCTTTTGCGGGCATGATCAACCTGTATAGGTTCATCGAATCTGATACACCAACATCCCATATCAGCGATACTGACATCACCGCGATGGCGAGTATGGTGGCGAGTAACGCCATGTCCTTGGTGATCTCATGGGCGCGGTCTTCTGCGAAATGCACCACCACATTGACCACTATACTTCGACGACTCATTGATGAGACACATGCCATATATTGTGATCAACCCTCCGAATATGCATTGATTCCCGAGACCTATGTTGCTGATCAACCCATTGGCGACAACACAAAACTTTCCATTGTGAAACATGGACATCAGTGGGAGTTCGAAATCAGCAATACCACAAATCGACATATCATGTCCCTGGCTCGATCTGTGTATGACGTGGAGAAGAACTCTGTGGTGTCATCGTATACCACACCGCATATGTCAGACACCATGGCCGACCGAACAATGCGCGATTTGATTCGGTTGTGTGTGATCTCAAAGTGATGGGGGATCGATCGTAGATGTTCACGTTTAAGTTGCTGGATGTAGACCGCCATTTTCAGTCTGTACGACATGTCACCTCGACAAAAATTAATCACAAGGGTGACAATGGAGCGCGTGGTTTGTTCTCAGAATCCATTTTCGGACCATTGCGAGATTATCAATGTGGTTGCGGGCGGTACAAGGGTGTTCAGTTTCAGGGGATCACATGTGATGTGTGTGGGGTCACAGTACAATCTTCCGTTTCTCGGCGGCTCACCTTTGGGAAGTTGCAGCTCGAGAATGGGTATGTACTTGTGAACCCCACCGCATTCAACATGATGATTTATGAATGCATCACATCAAAGGATCTTCGTCAGGAAGCATATGCTGTGACGTTTGGGAAACAATTCATCGATCGTGTTACTGGGAAACTTGTGTCATCCAACGAATCGGATTACACAGGGCCCATGGCATTTCGTGACGAAATCTATCCAAAGATCAAAACGCATATTTTGGAAACACATGGTGAAATTGAAGGACAACGACTTCTTGATATGCTTGACCCATGTCTGTTCACCACACTCGTTCCTGTCATTCCACCCGACCTTCGGCCCATCATATCAGGCATTGGCTCCACCACGTTTATGGATGACCTCAACAAAAGTTACATGATTATGCTGATGTACATCAAACACATCAATGATGCACCACTCGATTGTCATGTCAAGCTTGCCCTACTCCAAACTCATTATCATGAACTGAATAAGAAGCTACTCAAAAAATTGTCCACGAAGAGTGGATTGATGCGGCGATACATTCTTGGCAAACGTGTGGACTATTCTGGACGAGCTGTCATCGTTCCGGATCCCACACTCAACATACATCAGGTGGATGTACCATTCGCCATCATCAAGGAGATCTTCAAACCCGTTCTCCTGCAACGACTTGCCACGCATCTGGAACGGTCGGAGATCGAGGTTCTCAACTCCTACTACGATAGTTCCAACAATGATGATGTCCTTTTTGAAATCGCACAAGAGATTGCTGGGTATCCCGTCTTCCTTAACAGGCAACCGACACTCCACCGACCCAGCATCTTGGTGTTCTTTGTCCGTCGGGTTATTCGGGACAATGTCCTTGCCATCCCGCCGGTGATCACCGAGCCGTTTAATGCGGACTTTGATGGAGATCAGATGGCGGTATACTTCCCCATCGGCGGACCCGCGTTTAACGAATCGTTGACGTTGACACCACTTCATAACTTGTCTCTGCCATCGAATGGAGAGATTGCTTTTCAGTTTGTTGAAGATCTTGTGCTTGGATTGTACACCACATCATTGACATCGGATGGCTGGGATATGATCTTTCGGGTGATGCCCTCCGAAACACATGTTATTGTTAACAAGTACAAGATGTCGGGCACACCGCTTGTGGGTAAAACAGTTCGCGCCATGCTGAATGAAATCAACGATTCCTGTGATCAACATGTGGTGTTAACGACACTCAACTCGTTGGCCAAGTTTGCTCACAACCAGGCACACATTGCGGTATCGATTACTGATTTTGCCACTGCTGCGCCGGGTATGACTGATAATCCTGTGTCTCTCATGGTGGATGGACATGCCCGTGGGAAATGGGACCAACTTAAACAGATCAACGATACTCATGGGTTTGTCAGCGATGTTGAGGGACATGTTATTCCCACTGCTGTGAAATCGAATCTGCTAAATGGTTTGAGCGAGGATGAGTTCTTTGCCTCGGCGTATGGTGGGATCAAGGGACTGATCAACACCGCAAAGAGCACTTCACAATCGGGATATCTGACACGACGACTCATCTATATCACCAGTCGGAATGTCTTGCATGATTCCATGGTGGATTGTGGATCAACGTCTCCCATCGCCATTCATATGACCGACAAGAAGTTTGCTGAGATGTTTCTGTATCGAGTCATGACATTGTCTCCCACGGGACCCATGTTTACACTCACTAGAGACAACATCGACGCCGTGGTGGGCAACACGTGTTATGTGCGGAGTCCAATCACCTGTATGGCGCCCGCGGGAACGATCTGTCATACATGTTATGGGCATCTGTTCAAGAAGCACAACTCGAGGCAGATTGGATACATCGCCGCACAATCTTTGGGTGAACGATCCACACAGTTGACACTTCGAACGAAGCACACCTCCGGGGCCACGGATATTGTTTTGCCTTCATGGCTCGAGATCGTCGATGGTGTGATGAAGTCTACGATTCCCGTGGTTGTGACCAAGTATGGTGATCGGATTGTGGTTTCCGACAACACGGAAAACGAAGTTGTTGAGATGCCACACGCCACACTCGATATCACTGCGGTGGATGTTGTGCGTGATATTGTCCAAGACGACGATTGTTGTGTTGATGATGATGATGAGCTTGGTGGCATGGTAATGGTACACGAAGTTATCACCATTAATCATCCTGGTATTATTGGGAACATCACTCTCACATCGGAAGATGTTGTCACCGCGGTGGTGGACTTTAGTTCGTTGCTGCGGAACATCCCATGCCGGATTCGTGCGCTCAATGTGTCTCCCGATATATCGTCGGTGTTGACATACATTCTCACGAACTATGATTTCTCCGATGTACATTCAGTGCACTATGAATTGCTGCTCAGTATGTATTGCCGACGGGAGGATGATCCAGATGTTCCATATAGACAGAATCCCACGGGTCCAAACATCTGGGTGAAAGAGAAAGACGTTCTCGATGCCATGGCCATTCAGAGTATGGTGTTTGAACGCTTCAATCAGAAGCTTCCCAAGGCCATCTACACGCACACTGTACAACAAACCACACTCGGGGACGATAACAACATTCTCACACAACTCACACAATTCGAGTTTGGTACAAAACGCATTAGCCATAATGGCACGATGTATGGTCGATGAGCTGTGTTTGACTCGGAGGAGGGGTACCACAAATGAATGGCCTTTGTTTGCCTGATGACATGCTATGGGGCCCAGATGGTGAGGATTATAAGAAAAACATCATGACGATGCGGACAGCGATCGCGCGTAATATGCTCGATCGCGTTCGCGCTTATATCGACGACATCTATAGCAAACAGCTTCCTGAAAAGAAAGCTGAAATCGATGCCCGAGTGCTTAAACCGAAATCTGTAAGTGGTTCATCATTCTCGATGTTCTATAAAGGAGTCGAGCTTCCCGTTATCAACAAAACGGTTATGACATTGGATGGCATCGATTATGTACCAGTGTTTCAGATTGTTGACAATCCAGTCCACTCACAAAAGGGTGGAAAGTTCATTATTGTCAAAACGAATATGCGGAATGCATTCATCAAACTTATGGGCGACCGCGCCTTTGTACTCACAAAGAAATCAACAGTCCCACTTCTTATCTATATGTTTCGGTTGACACGAGATGTAGACGAATTGTGCGATATGTTGCATTTCGAACGATGCCACGAAAGCGAAGCGGCATATGCAATACCCGACATCTTCAGTGATGATGAAGATGATCGATTTGTCTACATCAGACCCTACGAACGTGGTTACTGGAAAGATTATCTGCTTTCTCCCTTTGTACTTGAAGCAAAAGAACAACACGAAGAGATTCTGCGAATTATTCGGCGCACCATTGTGTTGCATGAGGAAGAACTGCCCTGCATTGATCCACGCGATATTATTACCAAGCAGGCTCATGCCACAGGAATCGATGCAACAGATCTTGAAGGCAACGAGGATACCATCGACCCTGTTGAAGATTCGTCGCTGGATATTGAAGATGGAGGCGATGGCACCCGTACCATTCACGATGGAGCCGTCACTATCACACTAGCGCCACAGAGTTCACATATGCACGACGAAACGTGGCCTATTATTATTTATCATGAAGCGTATTCGAAATCTAAATGCACATTGACCAAGGCATATGTGGCGGCCACACTGGTGAAGCTGATTACAAAGGATGTCACCTTGTCCAATATGTCTGTGTTTGATTTTATTGTGGACAGTGTGGTGAACGACAATCCACTTCCCATCGCCACCACCATCGGTGACCTCAATCAGAAGATGTTGCGATTCATGGAATGGTTTCCCATGAAGATTTCAACCGTTCAATCGTATCCAGATCAGAGTATGGTGATGGAAGTCGCCAAGGTGGAGCAGCGACTTGTCTACGATAACAACATCAATCCACTTTCCGAACTTGCCATGATGTCCCGAGCGAACTTGTTTGTGAAGGGTGGACTCCCAAGAGAGTCATGCCAGGCATCGGTGAGAAATATTCATGAGAGTTATTTCAATGTTATCGATCCCATCGATAGTCCAAGCGGCATGTCTGTGGGCATCAGTTTGCATATCGTTCCCGAGATCCATAGTTTCAATCTTCAGCGAGAGGTCGCAGAACGATCAAAGATCCGTCGATTCGCTCGTGGATGAAAAGAATCCTTCGTATTTTGATGCGGAGAGGGTGTGACTATTATACTTAGTACAACAAGTCGATGTGTTCCATTTCTCGAGCATAACGATACCACTCGCTGCCAGATGGGATGTGCACAGACGAGACAAGCGGTAACGTTATTGCAGCCACATGTGCCCTATGTCCGGTCTGGGTATGAGGAGCAATATCTTGACTATACATCATACTGTTATCGAGCAACCTATGATGGTCGGGTTGTGCATCGGGATCGATGGATACTGATTGTCAAGTACGATACTGATGACCCTATTTGCCCAGGAGAGGCCATCAGTCTCGGATGGACTGTGGCAAATCGTGATGGATTTGACAAACGATTGATCTCCACACTCAACACGGGTGATACGTTCACAAAGGGTACACTTCTCGCGCGGCATCCATCCATTTCACCCGATGGGTTTCTGCGACTTGGCAAGAATCTGATGACCACATTTATCAGTTGTCCATATAACTACAAGGATGCCATCGCCATCTCGGAAACATGTGCCAAGAAGATGGCAATACGATATGTGCATTCTCATGAGATGATTTTTGAAGACGATGCTCCCATTGTGTGGATCAACGACACCATTGGACATCCACAGGGAACCTTTGTTAAGAAAGCCGATCCAATTTTCGTCATCAAACCAAAGAATCCACTGTTCATTTCTTCAGTGACACATCCGGGCAAAGTGATCCGGATGCCAGTTTCTGGATGTCTGTTTTGGGATGTTGAAGTCGATTGTGTACTCAAGACTCCAAAAGAGATCGCGGCATATGATGCGATCTACGACAAACAGATTGATGATGCTACTCGAGTTGGTGCGGCAATCGACTTCGTTTTTGGTGCTGATCCATATATGGCGGATGCATACAAACGTCGCTATATGGGACATGCGGGAGACCGACGAAATGGATCATGCATTGTCTTGCGATATTGGATCGTGGAAGAAGTCGATATACAGCGAGGATCGAAGTTGTCTAACCGGCATGGCAACAAGGGTGTCGTTTCTGTAATCTTCCCCGACAAGGACGCACCACACACCGAGCATGGGGAAGTCGTTGATGTCATTCTGAATCCCATGTCGATTCCATCCCGTCGAAATGTTGGTCAGCTCTTTGAGCTCCATATCACACGAGCAATGAACAAGACGTTCAACAAAGCGATGGTGTGTGATACATTGGATGAACGCAAAGCGCTTGTGGGCAACTTTCTTCAAAAGGTTCAACACCCCAGACTCACCGAGTTGTTTATGCAACAGTTTAACGAGGATATGTGGAATGATATGGTTCATGCACAAGGGTTTCAGATGATTTCTCGGCCCTTTGAATCGTACTCATATGAAACACTTCTCCAGACGTGTCACGAATCGGGTCTCGGACCCGACCTCAAAGAACCGGTGACTTTTGGTGGGCAAACCATCAATGCCGCGATTGGATACAACTATTGGTATCGACTCGAGCACGAACCATTCAAGAAGATCTTTGGTCGGTCAGTGGGTGCCTATGGACGCATCGGTCAGCCCATTCGGGGAAGCAATGCCCATCGACTTGGTGAGCTGGAAATCTGGGCACTCCTCGCACACCAGGCATACGAAAACATTGTGGAGATGATGGTACCGAAATCCGATAACATGACGGAGACCGCTCGCATGCTAAAGGCACTTCACGATGGACATGCGGATCTCTACTCACCACACGACACCACAGTGGGAGCCATGCGCCTGATGAAGATCTATCTGCAGGCCGCTGGGTATGATTGTACAGAGTAGCACTTTATAAAGAGTCGGCCGGGAAAGCCCAAGGCTTTAGCCTTGGGTAGCTCACGTGTACCCCGAAAACGCACAAGTCGAACAAAGAATGAGACGGTGTCTCATCGATTAAATCTGATTCGTTTTTGGGGTGATTATGTTGCCATGCGTTGTTAATTTGTCTCAGTTGATCGAGAACCACACATTGTCGCTTTCTGTGAGCACGGTGGTGAAGACAATCACGTGTTTCGATAAGATGATGGCTCGATGTTACTATGATGGCGCCCCTGAGTACATCCATCCATCACGGTGTAAGTTCTGTCACGACTACCAGGATCGTATGCACAAGGCCTCACTACTCTGTCGCAAACATTATTTTGTCGACTTGTACAATAGGCCACGGGTGCGCGTATCCAATCTGGAGTATCGTGGAGTTTCATTTGAACTTGTGGGTCGGTATGCCCTGCGTCGGATGCCAAATTGTATCTATGTGTTTTATCTGACACCGATGCATATCGATACAAAGCGGTTCTGTGTTTATGCGTTCCCACCAAACGATGAGATGTTCGGGCAAAAGAAACACAACTACAACTGGGTATGTTTCCGACGGCCTGGGATCTTCACCTATAACATGGATGTCAACACATATGCCATGGACACCTCGGATCCGTTCCACGTGTCCATCAATCAGGTGGGATTTCAGCCCATCATCCAGAATATTAAGCGATTGCAACATAAGCGTCCCATCAACTATGTTGACCCCGATATGATCTGCACAGATGAATGATGACGTACGAAACGTATCTGCATCAACCCATCAGTCTTTCGGTCTCGGAAAATCAAACCACAACGTTTCGGATTCCCCTTGTGTTTGAGGGGAATCCGAAACTCTTCAAGTCATTCTTGCTTCAGGTAAAACGCATTATTCGAACGAGTGTGGAGTACAACCAATGGAAACAGTGGATTCATGGCATGTTCGGACCAGGTGTCTGTGCAGTTTCCCAAAACATCGCCGCCATTGAAGTACACCATCATCCATTGACCCTGGAGGACTACATCTACATTGCGCTGTCGTACTTTGACCGCCACGAATATGCCTACACATCGATGTTGGTGGCGGACATTGTTATGCGATGGCACTACGAACATATCGTAGGGGCCGTATTCCTATCCACCACATATCACGAACGATTCCATGAGTTCCACGATGTTGTGATTCCTGAAAGTTCGATTCATTGTGATTTCGAGAAGCTGTTTAGTAACGAGATCATTCGAGCACACATGGAACCCGCACACCTTGCGAAGTTCGAAATATACTGCCCCGGGTTCACGGCAACACATGCCGAGTTATTCGTAGCATGATTCTCACTCACTGAAAGGGGTTGTTTTAGAGTGTCCACGCTTTTTGTGTACATGTCATGCACACCAGATCGAAATGCTGATTTCTTGGAAGTGCTTGGAAAACATATCATCAATTCGGATGATTCATTTATGCAGGTTGGCGCACGTTTGAGTGATGCACTTGCTCCCATGCGGCCCAAAGCCGATTCGATTGCAAGTTTCAAAGCGGCTAATCTCAATCGTTCGTCCTTCATCTACGGATGCACAACTCGTTATTCTGATTCGGATCGAATCGCCTATACAGGATCAACCACCGATGCCTTTGCCTCCATTGGGCAACAGTCCATTGTGATCGATGGTGAGATCACCAACATCGAGGTGATTCGGTCCACATACAATCTCCCAACTTCACAAACTGTGGCGGAAACGATGTTACATTATTATAACATGTTGATGCGTTCACCGAATCAAACTCCCATTAATATCGGCGAAGCCTTTTTGCGGGAGTGCTCGGGAACATTCTCCCTAATCGTATACGACGCTGCCCAGCGACGTCTTATTGTTTGTCAGAATGGCATGCCACTTTACATTAGATCGATTCCTGGTAATGATCTTGTGATCTGTAGTGAAGTTCTCAAACTTGACAACACATATCCCACAAGCAATTTCAACCAAATCCCCACGGGCACCGTGAATATTGTTAATGTAAAATCGATGGCGGTTACCGAAACATCTCGTCGAGCTACACATGCGCTCAAAAACACCGCGGTACCTCTTCCCGATGTGAACAAGATGCTGTTGGTCACGGATACTCAGCTTGGCCTCGAAGTCGGAGGACTCTTGACACTTTTGCAACGACGAATGTCTTATACGAAGTTCTCGGGTCAGCTGGGAATGTGTGTCTGTTCCGTGGGGTCCGAGAAGAATCCATCGATTGAAATCTTTCGGGATATGTACACCAACATCATCAAATCATATAACCCAACAATGACACCAGCACAACTCTTTACGAGCACATGCGATCTTTCCAATATGGCAATCACCGGATCGGTGGCTGCACTGAATGATGCAGCACCCAAGTACAATGGCTTGACACAACATGGCCGCGCTGGGATCATTGCATATCAAGCTCTGATGGCGGCCCTGTCTCTTGGGTATGGCAAGATTGGCATCATCAACACCGCAAAATATAACACAAAACTCATCACTGTGCTTCGTTCGTTGATTGACACAGTATCGCCCTCTCATATTCCTGTGATTCCGTTTTTCACAAATTACGACTACCATCAGGTTGTTTTGTATGTACATGATGTCAATATGAAGCACATCGCTTCTCTCACCGATTGCATGACACCTGAACGTGCATCAGAAAACAATTCACCAAACAAACGCGTAAAGTCCTGTGGTGAATGTGTGGGGTGTATTCGTCGGCAACGAGCCTTTGTGGCAGCATCACTCATCGATCCCGCCAAATATGATATCTCTTATTCATCAGATGACCGGTACAACAAACGGGTGAGTCGCATTAATGTGGGCGAGATCAAGTACAATCATGCGGATGGCGCATACCGGGTCAATTCCTTTGAGGAATCGGTGATTGCTGATGCGTTGGCGAACACGCGCTGAAGACGATGAAGCACGGCTTGCTATTTTAGATGTTATAACAACGACACCAAAATCCATCATCTTCATCGACACAAAAACACATCAGCGGTTCTCTGTCTTGGTGGACCGATTTGCGGCATTCTCAATGAAAGGGATATACATTGATATGGAACGACAAAATGTGTACAATCATTGTTTCCATAACATTCATCTCTTGCATCCCGTGGTGTATGCGGATGAATGGACGTCGGTGATTCTGAAACTACACACAATGTTTCATATCACATCGCTTGTGTGTATGGATACGCGGTGGGTGCACCAATACCGACAAGCATTGACGGGCATCACCGTGGATTACGAGACTGATGTTGATGACATGTTGAGTCTTAACATCGAATCTACGCTCACCAAGGAATATCCAGATCGAGTTGTGATCACACATGTGGATACTTTGGATTTCTATGTTAAACTGTTTGAGTATCAGAGTCAGGCAAAACATATTGTGTTGGACATGCCCACCATCGATATCGAGGAGCATGCCCTCATCAATCATATGGCGATGTGCCGTGGCTTTGCGGTTCAACGACTCTATAAAGATCGTCGATTCACTGTTAACCTCTATACCCGCGTGGTGAGCGAGAATGCTGACAATTGCGAAGACTTTGGGGTATATCAATCGTAAGCTTGGCGGCCGATTCGTTTCTCTTGAACTGGAACAACAGGACATTGTTGATGTGATCACCGAGGATGCACTTCCCGAGTTCACTCGATATATTCCTGATATGAACTTCATCATGCTCAATCGACACGATGTGTCACTTCGTGTGAATCCGAAGATCGAAAACCTCTTCTGGGTAAAGGATCCCGATGGACGGCGTGTTCTCACAATTCTTGATGCGATTCCCGATCTCGGATCACAGATGGTTCATGGTTATCCACTCTTCATGCCAATCACGTCGTTTGAAGATGTGGACGATATTGCTTTACAGATTCAAATATCTGAACTTGCCATGCGCTTCAGCAAGAATGATCTCACGTGGAGTCAGGAACGAGAGCTCAATCAGATATGGCTCTATGCCATCGATAGTCTCTGCACGGACTTCAAGATCGAATACACACGCGAGCATAATCCAGATCTCTCGACGATTCCCATTGAGCATGAAGCTTTGTTTAAGGATCTATGCCGGGCTCATGTCATGGAGAACATCGGTGAGATTCGCAAAAAGTATGGCACATTATCCACACCCATGGGGGAGATTGCCATCAACACGGAGATTTCTTCCGAGGGAAAAGAGTTGCATAACACAGCGATCGAGGAACTCAAGAAGAACGAAACTGTGTATGTCAACGTGATGGTGGGGTGAGTCGATATGTCGGATAAACCCATTCTCCCAGATATGGCGGATACAATGACACCAGAGATGCAACTCGATGCACTACTCAACGAGATTCGTGGCGATGAACAAGACCTCGAAACGATGATCCGAGATGTGTCGGAAACCACCAAGCTCGTCAAAACAAAACTCGATGTGTACCTCCAGCCAGGGACGGCGAATCATTCGATCTTCTTTAATGGCGTACCTGATATCATCCAGGCATATAGCCGACTTGCGGGTATCACCATTGATGCCCGATTCAAATCCGCGGGGCTCAAGAAAGCACGGGCCAAGATCATCATCGATCGGATGACTGGAAAGGGTGCGGCGGAAGACGAGCTCACCTTCGAAAGTCTGATGAATGGGAATTGACGTTCCCGCAATTAAAGTGAAAGGTGCGAAGAGAGTATGACTGTTAAAACGAGCAAAACCACCGACGCTTCCCTTCGTTGTCCCGGATGTGGCGCGCGGATCGAGGAGTCCGCGGATTTTGATGGCATGTGTGAGATGTGTCATTGTAAGCTGCGGACGGAGATTGAGTACGCGAGTGATCTGTCGGGAGTCAAGCTGCTTCGAGATGGTGTTCGGATGATGCTTGATGGTCTGCATAAGCTCTATGGCATCGATCCCGACGATGCGAACTTCAAAGATACACCTGAACGAGTGGCTCGTCTCATGATGGAGATGAATTATGGGACCAACGAACAGGCGGCCAAAGATATCCTGACATCGAGTGCGTTCCCGTCGAGTTACACGGGACTCATCGCTTCGGATAATATCCGGTGTTATGCACTCTGTCCACATCATATGGTAGTCGTCCAGCTGGATGTGAATATCGCATATGTTCCTGGTCCGCGTATGGTGGGGTTGAGTAAGATCGCTCGGTTTGCGGAAACACTGGCGGCGAGTATGATCCTTCAGGAGGAGTACACACATCGACTTGCCTCACTCTTCAAGGAGTGCACCGATGCGTTGGGTGTGGGAGTCATTGTGGTGGGGAAACACAATTGTGTGGCGGCACGAGGTGTGAAGAAGCCTGATGTGGATAATATCACGTCGGAACTGAATGGTATCTTTATGATGAACAGCTCATTGAAGCAAGAGTGGATGGATCTTGTGAAGATGACCAAGATGTTGCGCGCAAACTAGGCGAGACAAGCGGAGGAGCTCAAGCGTATACACAAAGCCTGAGCTCCTCCGCATCTTCTTGCGTTCTAGGACATCTTGTGAATCGTTGTATCGGTTACCACACGAACATCAACCACGTCACCTGGATCCAACAGAGACCGAAGCGCCGAGGACAAAGAAATCGACACAGCATCGGCATCTCCATCACTATTCGCATCAATATATGACACGGCAACATCTCCCGCGGCCAATGTCTGAGGAATGCCACGGTTTGGATACAGGACCACCGATGTGACATTATATGGGATGCCAGACATGGTGAACGATGCTTGTACAGGATTTTGTGCGATGATTGTTGTACTAAACTCGTTATTACTTGCAGCGGGTACATTTTTGAGGTTTGCGTAATCAACCTGTGCCTGCCCCGGAGTCTGCAACTCGAGCTTCGTATATGCATCGGGAATCGTGGGCGACCCTGTCAGGTTCGCATAGTTGACAATGGCTTGCCCCGCGGTTTGTAGCTCGGTCTTTGTATACGCATCAGGAATGGTGGGTTTGTTTGTGAGGTTCGCATAGTTCACAGTGGATTGCCCAGCCACTTGGAGTTCTGTTTTTGTGTATGCATCAGGAATCGTGGGTACACCCGTCAGATTTGCATAGCTGACTGTTGCTTGACCCGCGGTCTGTAGATCGTTCTTTGTATATGCATCAGGAATCGTGGGTGCATTTGTGATGTTGTCATAATGCATCGATGCTTGCCCAGGTGTTTGCATTTGTGTCTTCGTATATGCATCGGGAATCGTGGGCGACCCTGTCAGGTTCGCATAGTTGACAATGGCTTGCCCCGCGGTTTGTAGCTCGGTCTTTGTATACGCATCAGGAATGGTGGGTTTGTTTGTGATGTTATTCCAATGCATCTGTGATTGTCCCGCGGTTTGCATCTGTGTTTGTGTATACACAGTCGGGATCGAGATGCCCGCCACCGCCTGGTGCAATGCATCGAGGGCCTGTTGTACGTTGGTCACAGGTGTGGTTCCAATGGTAGCAAAATATCCAATCTGTGCCGCGGGACGCACACTGACGTTGGCACCCGAAATCACATTTCCAGAAAGGTTTCTGATGCCATCGATGTACAGATACGCTGTACCGCCCACCACGTTCCCTGTCACGAACATATCAATGAGCTCGTGTGGTTCGTTGGCTGTAGCCATTGTGTTATATGTGATGGCCACTGTACCCGCGGTGTTCATCACTGTGGTGTTGCTCATCTTTGTGACGCCGCCGCCCACCAGCACAGTAGGAGCTGCCACAGCATCGCCCACAATAACACAATCCGACACAAGGAGTTTTCCGTTTCCTGTAACAATCGTGTTTGATGTACCAGACGATGTGATTTCGCAGTCACAGAGCACCACAGTCCCTGTGTTTGTGATGGAGATTGGTGCGACTGATGCTCCAGACGCCGTCACAACTGATGTTTCCATGGACACCGACATATTTGTGTTATACAGAATCCGAGATGTAAACACACATTTTGAAATGTCATGCTTGTCGTTGATGGTGACAATGTTGGTGAACTTCACGTTACTGAAAAGGCCATTCGTTGCTCCGGATGTTGTCACTGTTCCAGAGATAGTGGTGACTCCCCGATCGAGCCCCACAATAGAAACGTTGCCCACAAGGATCACATCATCGACATATGTGCCGGGCATCAGAAACAACACATACGCGCTCCCGGTAATCTGTGCGCTGACCGCATCGGGGATCTGCTTAAACGGGTATAAAACGGTCCCATCGGCTGTGTAGCTGTCTTGTCGGCCGGCATCCACATAAACAACCTTTGACACACCCAGGCGGATGCTCGTGGTGTTTTGGTCGGTGATCTTGATCCAGGATCCATTGTTATATACGTACTCCGCAAATCCTGAACCAACTGTGGGGTCCTCTGAGGCATCGAGAACGAATACTGGATGCCCTGTAAACAGATCGGCGATGTTGTTTCGCGCAGTGATGTTTTGAACGATGGTGATGCCGCCCACCGCGGAAGTTGGCAACTGATCCATGGGGACCTTACCATCCGATCCAAGAGAAGCATATCCATAGGGTTGACCGAGTTCACTTCGGAGCTGATATCGTGTATCAAACTCGGCGTACTGTGACTTTTCCGCATCAGGAATATTCATTGTCAGAAATCCAAGATTATTTTTGAACCCAATATTTGATGTCATTGTTTTGTTTCCTCCTCTATGAAGATATATTGTTAAGACGTCCGGCCATGAGTATCCGGATGCGCACGAACAATATTCGATGTCGGCGGACCCCCATGTGGAGTGTTCCGTCTTTCATTTGTTTTCGACATGTGGGTCGTTTTGCATCATCATGATGAAAGGGGCTGTTTGTTTTATGGCAAAGCGTCGGGAAGCGTCTTCAGAGTATGCAGATATGTCGGAACATGATGCGATCTCTTCAGCAATCTTTGATGTGATCAAGGAGGATGAGGAAAACCTTCCCAAGCAGATTCTCGTCTCCACGGGCAATTCGGTAATCGACATGATCACGGGCGGCGGGTTTCGAACAGGCACCATTGCCATGCTGACTGGAGCAAGTCAATCGGGAAAGTCCACACTGGCCGCACAGATCACTGGAAACGCATCCAAGGTGTTTACGAACCCATACGCGTACTATAACGACAGTGAACAGACCATGTCAAATGAACGACTTGCTTCGCTTGGTTGTCCCGTGGATAACGAACGATTCTTTGCTACACATATTTCGTTGTCGCTTGAGAAGTTCTTTGCTGCGCTTTTTAAGTTTGGTGCCATCAAAGAACAGTTCAAGACCACCGATGTTCCCATGATTGTGACGGGTGATAGTTTGGATTCCATGCCTTCGGAGAAGGAGATCGAAGTCGATACTCCAGACAGGGCTGTGGGTCTCCGTGCGAAGATCCTGAAGTTCTATTTCAGGAAATCGCTTCGGATGATTCGGCAGTACAATATTCTACTCATGTTTGTGGCGCACATCACAAAAACCCTTCGGATGGATCCATATGAATCATACACACCACAGTTGCCCACGTTGGGTGATCTCAATATCAGTGGTGGACAAGCTGTACAGTTCTTCCCGCACACGACTCTGTTTATGCGGCCACGAATGACAAAGGCGAACGAAAAAGACTTGCTGGAAATTGGATGCTCGTCGAGTTCATATAAGGTTGATGTCACCACCCTCAAATGCAAGAATGTGCCGCTCAAAATCACAGGAACCGTGGTATTCGAACCAAACATCGGATTCCTGGAAACCGAGACCAGAATCGTCAACATGTTTGATGACGATTGGTTGCCTGGTGCCAACAAGAAGTATCTGCCCAACTGTCCGGATCAGAAGTTTTACATGAAGGAGCTTCGTGATTTGTTACGAGACCCATCATTCAACGCACAATTCGATGTGGCATGGCAAATGTATCTTGATTGGAAATATGGGTCTACTATCTCAAAAATGAATGCATTGTCTGTGGATGTGGGTGATGCGGCGGGCGCACTCGAGATGCTCAACGACGACGCGCAGGTTCGTGTTATCGATGCCATGGCAGATGCTGGGACATCCACATCAACGGCAACATTCCCCACACCACAGCCCATGGCAGCACCAGTCATGCCACAAATCACAAACACCGGGATCCCACAAACAAGTCTCGATGATATGTTTGGTCCAAAAACCATGCCTGTATATAGAGAGGAGAGCTGATTCGGTATGGCTAGCAATCAACTATTTTCCATCGATATCAAAATTGAACCAAACTGTGGCAAATATCTGCTTTCTCTACACAACAACAAACGGCAGGGTGCACTTCCGCAGGATGTTGTCACCCAAATGATCCAATCGTTTTCGCATGATGCGGAACAGAAGTGGCGAAACAGCATCATGGAACTTATCAGTTCATATAATGACCGATGCAAAGAATTCGTTTTGTCCGAGCTGTTTGAACCACACGAGTCTATGAGTATGGTGCGATACTCAGACAAAGAGGAACCTGGACATGCGATTCATGCGGTGGAGGATCCATCGTTTCGTCGCACTGTGGTTTCTGTTCGGCAGAAACGAGATCGATTGATGCTCACAGAAAGTCAGGGCATCGAACTGATTCGTGTGATGAAAGAGATGTCGACGAAGAGCAATGAGTTGTTTTTCACCATCGTTGCGATGTTCGACATCTACCCATCATGCCAGTTTTATTTCAATTCGGGAAGGATGTATTTCGCCAATCGGTCTTTTGTTGGTGTCAATCTGGACACCGCTCGCGCCGCACGGGCGATCCAGTTTGTGAATCACATCAACGCAAATCTACAATAGATGACACCATTTCTCTCGGATTGGTGGTACGTCGATGTGGCCGACGTACCACCTAACACATATAACGACCTCACGCTTCTTGTAAACAATCCCAACGACATGGCTGCGGAACAGGTGTACGTTCCGATCTGGGCCTATGCGAATCCAGAACAAACCGTAGTGGCCATCCCACGATACTGTTCTCTGGGATTGAAGTTGATACAGCATCCCGCCGCCACAGATACTCGATCAGAGGGGGAACCCATTGATATTGAATTGCGTCCCGAATTCCCGCCTCGGAATCGATATCAGGAACAGGCCATTCTTACATTGATGATGAACGATCATGGCATCGTTCAAGCGAAGACGGGGTTTGGTAAAACATATGTGGCCATCAATGCCATCACACAGATCAAACGAAAGACACTGATTCTTGTACACAAATCCGCACTCATTGATCAGTGGATCAATGAGTTTGCTCGATACACCACTCTTACAAAGGATGACATCTGTGTGATTGGTGAACGGCATCAGGATCTCTCGAAACCGATTCTCATCACCACGGTTCAGAACCTCATTGCAAAGATGCGCCTCGGGAGTTGGGATCTTCGGAATGCACTCGTTGAAGCACAGATTGGTCTCACATTCTTCGATGAGTGTCATGTCACCGCGGCAGCTGAAAAGTTTGCCATGGCATCTCGGTGGGTGTTCTCTAAACGCATTTTCGGATTGTCGGCCACACCACAGCGTGGTGACACATATGACCTTCTGAAGCAATGGGTGCTTGGATCGGTGATCTATGTGGATACACGAGAAGCCATGCCCGTGTTCGTTCATTTCGTTCCATATCAAGCACCCATCACCGATTCGAAATATCTATGGTGGCTCAAATCCGATCCGATGAAATATGCACTTCGATATCAACAGCACATCAAATCGAGACCAGAATTCATAAATTGTGCATCGGATCTTCTACTCAAGCTCATTCGTGAGGAACGACACACCCTCGCTGTAGCGGGATACAAGCTCCTACTCAATGAAGTCTTTTCTGGATTGAAGAGAACTTTGCTAGAACAAAATATCAGTGTACACTCGGCCGTCATGTGCCATGGTACCACGGAGCTGGAGCATACTGCCATTGATCCCAACACAGCGCGCTGTGTGATCTCGACCTTAAAATACTTCGATGCGGGGCTCAGCCTTGATTGGCTCGACACGTTGGTTTACATGTCATCCCCATCAGTTAGGTCGGAATCCGCAATCCCGCAAATGGTTGGGCGTATAATGCGCGAGTACCCCGGCAAATCCGAGGTCCACATCTACGATCTTGTGAATGTGGCATTCTCACACGAGAAGGACCGCATGGCACATCGTAGCATGAAATATCAATCATTGGGATATCTGATAACGAGGTGATAGATAGTGGCTGCAACTCATCGAGTAAAGCGGATTGTTGTTCAGGGGGATCGTGATGCCAACGCTCCCTTCTTGACGAGTGGATTCCAGCCTCCCCAGAATTGCAACATGCTTGATGCGTGGACCATTTCCGCGGGTTTCCAGGCATTCGCATCAGGCGGCTCAATCCTGCACAACTTCATCGGCGGCAACGTTCCTGTGGAAAGCAAGATTCGTATGATCAAGGTGGGATGTAACGAATTCCCGATTTCTCAGTTCACTCTGAGTCCTGTGGCCACACAATGTTGTGATTGTGGCACACGAATGATTGGTGAGTATCACGAATGCGAAAAATGCAAAAGCACATCGGTGATGGTGATGGGTCGAATTGTGGGATATATGCGACCCATCTATAAGGGAGCGCCCAAAGTTGACTCAGACAACTTGTCGGTCTGCGCAGACCGCACATTTTGGCAAAAGGCACGAATCGCTGACTGGGGACGTCGGACGCTCATGTAGCACACATCTTGGGATAACAAAATCATCCCAAATCCAGATGACCAAGTGAGGGATTCAAATGAACGCGTCCGAATTGCGATCTGTGTTTCATGATATAATTTCATCTCAGTATCGATTTCCCATCAGTGCGCATGTTGCTCTGTCCACAGCAACATATGCATTCCGAACAATCGATCCAACATATGCCGATCTCTTTGATCTTGTGTATGCGGATGATTGTGCGTTTGCTGGGGCACAACACTACGATATGATCATGCATGTCGGCCCACTGGTGGATTGTTTTGTGAAAACTGTTTACAATCGATACACCGAGGCCTTTGTGAGCCACACAAAGGATGAGATTGCTCGATATGCTCATCTCATCAGCATGCATGTTCGCACATATGCATACTATCATTTTGTGGCCGCCCTCACTGCCTCGGTGCTTGAAGAACAATTCGGACGCGAATCATTATTCACATCGTGTTTCAAGAAGCCCGAGCTCAAAGAGATGATGCACAATGCATATGACGATCTCATCGATTTGTTTGATGCTCGGTTGCGCCGTGTTATATTCTACAACATCGCCGAAGACATCAGTTCGGTCAATCCATGGAGCATCCGGCCCTATACAGATGTGTCCGATCTGACGAACCGATGGAATCTCAAGATCACACAGCTTCCCGTGTTACCAAAATCAAAGGTTGTGGTGTTCATCAACAACAATCTGTACAACATGTCGGGTGATGCTGTGGGAACATATACAACCACCACACAACTTCCCACATCTACCGCCTTCATCACATGTTTATCCGAGGACAATACTATGACAGTTCTTGCTACAGTAAAACAATGGTCTTCCTCATCAAAACAAAACACAGATGATGTGGCACATGTCAATATCGAAACATTTGATGATAGAAATCTCGAACCATTCTATGGGTCATTGTACATCTATGATCCAGAATGTTATTTTAATAAACTTACATTATTCACAGCATGATCTCTGGGAGGCGGCATATTTCGATGGCCGATGAACTGACGTCGTTTGTGTGCCCTGTATACTCGCTTTTGGATCGACCTGGGAAATCATCGTTGGTGGTTTATACCTCGTCGTGTAACTGGTCCTGTTATGGCTGTCACAACATGGCCATTCTGCGATCAAAACCACAACCTCATATTACAAGACAGAAGTTTGTCACATATCTGAGCAACCCACTCGTTCAATGTGTGGTTATCTCGGGTGGTGAACCAACATTGCTCGGAGAAGCGCTCATGAGTGAACTTCGATGGATTAGAAGTACATTCCCAAAGCTCCATATCAGCCTCGACACAAATGGATCAAACCCACAGATGTTGCGGAAGCTTGTGGCACAACAGCTCATCGATTCTGTGGCCATGGACGTGAAGCTCAATTGGTTCGTCGAACAGACGTGGATGACCTGGGCCAAGAAACTGCTTGGTTGCCAAACCGTGGATCGAGCTGACATCCTGGAGTCCATGGACATTGTGGCGTCCATCAAGGACTCATTGTTCCGTACGGTAAAGTATCCGTTGTTCGAAGAGGACACAACATATCTCTCCGATATCAAGAATGATGTGGAACACAAATATCCAGAGATTCCATACTATCAGAACCGATATGTGAATACGAGTGTAGGAACGTTGCACAACCCCGCACTCATCGCGGTGGTGTAAGAATTCAAATTCATGAAGAGTGGATGTGACACCATGGCGACAACTCCTACTGAAAACAAGTATCTGAAAATCATTGATGATTATATTGGACGCGAAGATATCGCTCGACACAACAGCAACCTCATTTATTCCCATGCCGCCATGGTGGGCATCATCTCGGGTGAGGTCATCAAAGACTACTGGTTCTCTCGAGTCTATGGAGACTATGCTCGGGCGTTGCATGATGAGGGATGGATCTACATCCACAACACTTCGGTGCTTGGTGCATATTGCAGTGGGTGGTCCACTCGGGATCTGTGTATCCGGGGACTCGAGTGCACCGAACCAAACGCCCCAGCGTATTCTCCTCCAAAACATATCGAGTCGCTCCTTGGGGAAGCAGCAAACTTCATCGCTACGATTTCTCAAGAGATTCATGGTGCGTGTGCGATGAACGACATCATTTCGTGTGTGGCATCCTATCTGTACATCGAGGAAACCATCAACAACGTACCAGTCACAGCAAAACGGCTCGAAAACATTTGGCAGACGTTCTTCTGCGAGATCAACCTCGCATGGAGATGTGGCAACAGTCCGTTTACCAACATCACCATGACGATTCAGGGGAACGATCCCAACCTGCGGGATGAGAAGGTGGCCTATGGCGGCAAGTACCTTGACTTCACCTATGGCCAGATTCCACAGGAGTACTATGATCGCACCAACACCGCCTACATCAATGCGTTTGCGGCGGGCGATCGATATGGCAAACCTTACACCTTCCCGCTCATCACAGTTCAGATTTTCGATTCCACCGATTATGATCATCCTATTTTCAAAATGCTGCTCGAGAAGATGGATCCGTGGGGCGGAGTCTACATCGACAACTACTGCACGAAACCATTTAACAGCACCGAGCAATCTGCCTTCAAGGAGATCAACAGATTCATCACCCCACGGGATGCCACAGCAACACGATCGTTCTGTTGCCGTCTACAGATCTCCATCGACGACATGAAGAAGGTGGGTCGTGGCATTTTCGGCTCCGCGCCGAAGGTGGGTGGAGTTGGTGTTTTCAATATCAACCTCAACCGAGTCTGTTATGTGGCGCAGGGGAATATGAAGCTCATCAAAGACATGCTTGATGATCTGCTGGAGATTTCACAATCCCTTGCACAGAAGAAGCGGAAGTTTATTCTCGATCACATGGACCTGTACCCATACTTCAGCAACTATCTGGACAACCTCGACACATACTTCAATATCATCTCATGTGCGGGTGCGCACGAAGGGCTGATGTCCATGGGGTATCCAGATGGCTTATCCGATCCCGAGGGTGCCAAGATCGGCGCGGAGATCGCTGATCACATCAGAACCCGCATCGATATGATGATGACTCGGGATCGGGTTCCTGTTTCCTTTGAGTACGCTCCAGGAGAAACAGCCAACGTCAAGATGGCTCGGGCGGATCTTCGGTTCCAGGATTGGATCACACGGGGTTGTCCAGACACCGATGAGTTCACATGTTTTCGTTCGGTGATTAAACAGCAGTATGATGATGGAGTTTTCTTCGACGACATCACGGAACAAGCATCCGTGTAGTCTAGACACATATGACACACGAGAAGGGTGGTGAATATGTATGGCTCTTGATGATGATGTTCTCTCATCGGCAAAAGCAGGTACCGCGGCATCAACCCCGCCACCGAAGTATAGTGGATTCTTTCGGGCACGTGTTGTTGATGTCAAGGATCCAAAGAAGGCGGGTCGCATTAAGGTCTGGGTGCCGACCCTCATGGAAGGAAAGGTCGATCCCGCTGAAGGTCGATGGGCACGACCGCATTCCATCTATGGTGGTGCTACACTGGAACAGGGTGACAAGAAACAGGCCAACACGGCTTGAAAATCTGGTGTGTCCGCCGGTGGCGGCAGTAGCAGTGATGCAGGATCATTAACCAGTACTGCAAAGGAACCAGGCGCCGACGACTTCGGGTCCGTACTTATTCCACCACTCGGATCATATGTCTTGGTGTTTTTCGAAGATGAGGATCCAGACAAACCGGTCTATGTGGGTGGACTTATCCTCGATGATCCATCCCATATGCCCGTGGAGCAGACTCATGGGAAAGAGTATTGGAAACGACATACTCTGATCAAGACTCCCACAGCACGAACCATTTTCTTGTCCGATGATGTCGATCTTCCCTGTACAGTGATCACAGGCTGGGATCTGACGCACAAGAAACGTAAAAACAATGATGATCCCCGTCGTGATCGGAAACGTCGGTTCGATATCTGGGAAAAGAAAAAAGAAGAGTATATGATGCTTCTTGATGAGCTCGAAGATTACATTCTATTCGATGAAGTCAAGAAGCGCATCCGCTTGCAACATCACAAAGGTGCATATGTCGAATATGATCAGCAGGGCAATATTCACATCGAAGCCAGGGCTGGTGTATTCATCAACTGCAAAGCGGGTGTACACGAAAAGCCACCCATGCCTGGACCACCCCCGCAAGATCCCGCGGGTGGTGGGTGAGGCTGGAGTCCTCCAAAATCACCAACACCGTCACCATCTCCTGGCGGTGGGTGAGGTTGGAAATAACGAGCATCGGTGATGCTCGACCAAACATCAATGGGTGAGAGGTCTCCAAATCTCTCACCCATTTCACATCGAGGTAGGTGTTTCATGTCATGCCACTTCCCATCGCACGCATTGGTGACCTGGCGGCGGGATCCAACTGTTATGTGGACCCATTGTGCTGTCCACACGATTGGTGTGGACCTATCATCACAGGTGCCACGCGTACTACATGCGAAAATAAAAAGGTAGCACGAGTTGGTGATCTTGGTGCCTGTTGTTGCCCACATGGTGGGATCTATATCATCGTTAAAGGTGCCACTCGATCGTTTTGTGAGAACCGACCCATTGCCCGTGTTACTGATATGGTGGTCTGCACAAGATGTGGATCGGTGGGGTTCATCATTTCTGGTGCCACGAGATCGTTCTGTGAAAACTGACATGCAGAAAGGAGATGACGGATCGATATGGCCGATGAAGATATTGTTGCCGCGGTAAATGCGGTTTCTGGCGCAGTTAGTGCAATGCAAAGCGCGCTGTCTGCGTTGCTCGCGTCTATCGATATTCGGAACGAACACACACACCAACAACATGGTCATGGGTGATCCACAGCTAAACGCTCTTGAAGTGGCGGAGCGCGTGGGTGATCACGCTCATCATCGCCGGCGGCGGTGATTCCGAAAGCAGATCTTGGTAAAAAGCAACCAGAACATGCGCAGAGTATGTTACCGAATCCAGATCAGGCCAATCTTAACATTCCTGTGGCGCCTTTCCTGATAAACGAATTCTTTGGTGGGCAGGATGTGAACGATGATGGTCGAATCTATGGACGACATTTTATGTTCATGGAAAATGGCAAGATCCCACAGATGCTACTCGATCTTCAAACAACAAATCCATCATGGCCCAACCCAGCACCATCATTTGAAGTGGACTGGGACGACTTTGTCTACTGGACTACAAAGGTGGCACGTATCCCCGGAGTCATCGGATATCTTGGCTCCACTCGCATCAGTCCAGCGAATCCTTGCATCGAGGAGGCCATTCAACTCGACATCGGTGAAGAGACACCCATATATGAGACGGATAGTTATGGAGTCAAAATCGCATACAGGGCAAAACGAATATCTGAAACGAAGGTTCGATACTTTGAATTCTTTGATGTGGACAATGCTGATGGTTCCATTTCCCGGAAGGATTTGTACACTGTGGACTATGTGTGTCAGTATAAGGTGAAGAAACGACGACGCATGCCATGGGAACCCGATAGCACAACGTGACACAACTTCTGCCGGAGGTGATGTGATGAACTTCTCAAATCACACATCACCTCCGGCACACTCTCGATGAAGCAGGTGACATCGAACTCATGCCTATCAATTGGCCCACTGAAGAGCATGTAACATCAATACTTCGACGACATACGGTGGCGGCACTTCAGAAGAAGACACCCAGAGATGGTGCTACTATCAACCTACGAGGACTTCTCGATGGATGCATTCGCGCCATCTATTATGAGATGAATAACTATCCAACAAAGATTGTCAACACAGAAAACGTTCTTGTCGAACTCACCTGGCTGGGTGCGGTGGGCGATCTCCTGCACAAGAAGATGCAAGATGTGCTGGGACTCACAGAACAACCATACACAGAAAAGCTCTACAAGTTCAAGTCCTTTGCACCACTTGTCATCTCCTGTAAGTGTGATGGATATGATACAAACACAAATATCCTTTATGAATTCAAAACCAAAGATAAAGATGTTATGAAATTGAAAGCGCCTATTGAAGTGGAATTGTGGCAGGGTTTGTTATTGTCATTCTTCTTCCGGAAAGAGTTGAATCTTCCTGTTGCTGGATATTGTATGGTCTATATCGATCGTGGATCCTGCAAACGCCGATTCTTCTACTATAATCTGATGGATATAACTGATCCCATGTATATCGATGTGGGCAACGCGATTGCGCCACTCTGTGACAAAATCCAAACTATCAGAGACTTCATCTCTTCAAAAGAAGTTCCACCCATGACACACCCGTTCATTAAAACTCATGCTTACGGAAAGGTCATGTGTCTCGAGTGTCCGTATATGATAAGTTGTCGTGGCCACGGCAACACAATTGTCGGTTAAAATGGGGAGAGTCGATCACGTCATGTTCTCAAGTCCTCGGAGTATCCGTCTCGCTTTGCTCGTGTGGATCATTCTCATGGCAACACTGTTCATGCATTTCGATTTGGTTTCAGACACCGTGGGTGCATGGTTCATCGCAGTGGTGACACTCGGGTTCCTCGACTTCCAGCTCATTGTCGGAGCGTTGCAAAACTTCTGTTCCTCCTGGAAAGAACCGCGTAAACCACATCAGAATCGACTTGGCAAATAATGATACTCTCATATTGTTTAGTGTGTTCTGAAGGGATGTGAGACTTTGTGTGCTAAACGAAGACGCACATCTGATGATGCACCAAAGCTTCAGATTGTTGGCGCGCCTCCAGTTACACCAGATCCATCCACCGCTCCGCCTGTACGGAAAACATCTCCATGGGTCGATCTCCGGAACTGGATGAATCATCCTGATGCATCGGTTGTTGTCAATGTCCCTATCCCAGCAAAAGAAGTCCTACACCATTCCGATGCGGATCTTAATGCATGCGTCCTCTGTGAGATCCTATTCAACGACATTCTGATGGGACATGCCCTCAAAGCCACATATTCGGGGTATGCGGCAAAGAGCTTCGCTCTCAACAAATACATGCCGCAATCCAATCGAACACAGGACTTCTACAATGCAAACAACGATGGTCCTACACTGAAACCAAAAGAGTGGCAGGAGATCCGATCTCGACATCCCGAATTGAAGACCACCGACAAAGCTTCTATGCTCCGATTGTATACACAAGCTGAACTCGATGCGCTTCGTGGAGTCGTCCAATCATGCACATCCAAAGAAGCACATGAACTCTATCGTTCTACTTTTGGTGAGGAGGCACAATCCGTGGACGTCAATACACGAGGTGATCTCTATCAGTCCATCATGGCAAGTCTTCAGTTCGGATGCAAAGGGTGTTCCAGTTGTAAGCTTGATGCATCCATGTCTCAATATGTTGTGGCGGATATCACTCAACAGAACGCTGATGCAAGCTTGAAGGATATCCGCGTCCTATTCCTCGGAGAAGCACCCGCCACCGAAGAAATCAAACACCGCATTCCATTCATCGGGCGATCGGGTGACATCCTTCGAGGAGCACTTTCCGTGTTGGGGATCCCCATCGAAAATACACTCATCACAAACACATGCTTCTGTTTCCACGCCCCCGGTAACAAGCCCACACCCACCGAGATATATCGATGCTTCGTTCAAGTCGAGGCAGTGATCAAAGCACTTCCAAATCTCAAGGTCATCGTTCCCATTGGTGGAACGGCGATGTCTCGTCTGGGTATCACCACGTCGGTGCTCGATAATGTGGGGAAGGTTGCTCGGTACAACAAGATCCTGGTTTACCCAGTTCCACATCCCTCGTGGTTGTTGCGCACCGGGAAAGGTGTTCCTGAGCTTGTGGATGCCATGCGCGGATTGCTTCCCATCCTCAACGAAGACAAATCTGTCAAGGTACCCAAGGACCGTCAGTTTTCAGGGGATGCGGTACTCTCTCATTTGTCCAGGAACCAGACTGGGATGCCCATACCCACGCAGGATGAAGGTCCCACCGAGGCTTCCGCTATAACACCTCTATACTCCGCCCCAGTGGTCTATCAATCCCCACAACGTATTTATGACATACAGGGGGTCCGACAGACCGTAGGGACAGGTATGGCGGTGGTAGGGGTGGGAAAAACAACCAATTCCACGGCGCCTGGGTACATCGTGTTTCGGAAGGGGAATGTCAAGGAACTCTTCTACATCAACCCCATGGTGGAGTACTACACAAGCAAACCTGGCGACTGGGCATCTCAACTCAATGCCATCGAACCCATCAGCAATTTGGTACCACAATGTGTGGCCTTCGATAAACTTCGGAACATGCAGCGGCAACATGTATCGAATTCGATGGCTTGTTATAACAGCGACTACAACCTTTCCACATATGCGTTGACACAACTCAAAACGAAGTACGAATATGTGGAGGACGAGTCCATTCAGCCACGCATCTGGTATCTCGATATTGAAACTGAGAAGGATGCTATTCGGGTGACCAGCGAATCGACCAACGTTCAAGCGAAGCTTCGACTTGCATCATTCTTTGACACATATGACAAAGCGTTCTATGTTGTTGTGGTGAACTCCAACGAGAATCGTGGACAGAATATATCCATCGAACCCATCACTACAACAATCAACAAAAACACGATGGAGTTCCCCGTACACATCGAACGAGTCGAAACTGATTATGAGGCGATTCAGTGGCTTCAAAAGAAACTCATCGATTTGGATCCCGACCTCATTACAGGGTGGAATGTGGAATCGTTTGATATGACGTTCCTTGTCAAACGGGCCGAGACACTGGGCATCATCCTTGGGAACAAGTATGGTAAGTTCTCGTTCATCAACTCGAAACGCGACAAGCGGTTGCTGACCTTTGTGGTGTGCGACGGGATTGCCATCCTTGACTATCTGGTGCTCTATAAATATCAGATTCTCAAGAAGAAGGAAACATATCGACTGGATTATATTACAGAGATCGAACTCGGTGCGGATAAGAAGAAGGACGTTCTCGAATATGATCATGATATCATGTACCATCAGCATCTGAATGCCTATGTGCATTATAACATCGTGGACGTTCTCCGAGTCTATGAACTGGAGTGCAAACTCAACTACATCACCTTCAATGTGGAACTCTGTCGCATTTGCAATATCGGATGGTCGGACATCTTTTCAAAGATTCGACTCATCGATGGCATCGTCTATCAGTTCACATTGAGCCGGGGATTGGCGGCAATACAAAAGATTCGACCCGTGGAAGCCGCTGCTCGTGGATTGGAAGATGATATTCCACATGCCTCCGAATCTGATAGTTATGAAGGTGCGTCGGTGCTCGAACCACAGCCGGGCCTCTATGAAGGTGCCGTGGATCTTGACGCCACATCGCTGTATCCCACCATCATGATTCGGTACAACATGCTGTGTGACACATATGTGGGATCCATCTCTCCCGAGCATGCCACGGCATATCTGTACAATCCGTCGGCTCTTCCAGAAACATTCACATTCAAGAATCCCATCGGACAGACGGTGGAAACCAATGCGTTGGCATTGAAGGAGTATCTGACGGACAAGATCCTCATTGCCGAGGGCATGATCTATATGAAGCCCGAGAAACGATCTTCGATCATCTCGGAGATCCTGATGTACCTCATCGGACAGCGTGCTCATTATCGGAAACTGTTGCGGGATGCCAAGCAAGCACAGAACTCCTATTTGTCCGATCGATATGAAGTGCTCCAATATGCCTACAAACAGCTGGCCAACAGCATCTATGGTGTCATGGGGACCTCGGTGTATCGATTGTCGGATAAAACTACCGCAGCAGCGATTACTGGAGCTGGGCGAGAACTCATTCGACTCAGTGCACATTTTGCTTCAAGATATATTCAGAAGATCATTGACGAGAAACGACTTGACATCCCATATGATGTGTTTGAATTGAGTGTACCATCTATTGAAGCGCTTGCAGACATTGCCCAAAGAAAATATGTAATATACGGCGACAGTGTTGTGGGTGATACAACGATTGTAATCAAACGTGCAGACAATACAGTTCATCGTATTCCAATCAACAGTTTGTTTACACATGTTGATCAAATGTCGACCGACGGCAAAGAGTATTGCTTCCTAGAGGATGTGTACGCTCTTACGAAAGTTGATGACGACAATCTCGATTTCCGTAAAGTTCCATATGTTATGAGGCATGCGAGAGGGTCTAAACGATTGTTTGATGTCAATATCACATCTAATTGGAAGGTTGTTGTCACAGAAGATCACTCGTTGATCTGGAGGGACACAAAGACAAATGCGGATGTGTGTGGAGCGCCATTAGATACAACATCCGATCGTAAGTTGATCACATACACCGACGATCAACATATGTTGTACAGGCTGCCATCAAGTATCACCGAAAGCACAAGAACAGATGAGTATGTGTATGATATCGAAGTTGAAGGCACACATACATTTTTCGCCAATGGCATTCTTGTTCACAACACCGACTCATTGTTTATTAATATAATGCCCGCGGTAGAAGCAGTGTATCCAAACGTTGTGGACAAATCCGAGAAGTTTCAGAAGGCTTGGGAAATCATCGGATGCATCGGTGATTACATCAACAAGTATATTGTCATCGAGCTTTTGAAACGCAAGGGCATCGATCCTGAAGATTCGATGAAGGATTATAATTTTAACTTCAAACAAGAAATCGTTATGGCCACGTCGATATTCTTCAATGTAAAGAAACAATATGCGTATCGAGCGATTATGGATAAAGGCGTTGCGGTGAACGAACGTGTTATCAAGGGACACGAAGCCCAGAAGTCCGATACACCTCGGGCGATTCGGGGAGCACTCTCGGACCTGATCAATTATCTGCTCGACTCCTATGATCCCACACAGATCGCCAGTTCTCAAGCGGGACTTGCGGCCATCTACAACAAGTACTATACTGAGTATGATCGGTTGCTTGCGGAGGGTAGTGTTTTGGCTGCACGACCGGTTTCTGTGTCTCAGGAGTTCGAAGAGTTCACCACCGCACAGGCCACACTCAAGGGGATGTTGTTGTATTCGTTGTTGTATGGGTACGAGTTCCGAGCAGGATCGAAGGGGTATCTTTTCTACATCAAACATATCAACTTTGATGCGTTTGGGACCAATGTCATGATTCTGTTGGATCAGGCCAAAGCGAAGTACCCCAACTATCCATGGCTCCAACGGATGACTGAACTCGATGGATCTGTGGTGGTCATTCCCCAAGAAACCGAGCACCTTGATACAAACATCTTTACTGTGGATCGAGCCTATATGTTAGCCAACTTCCTTCAGAAACGGGCGGAAAAAATATTCAATGTTGTTCACATGTCGGTACCCGGTAGTACACAGTCCACAATGAACTCGTTGCTCTCGTGGGATCAAACTAATGGGTCCACACCGAGAACATCTTCAAAGAAGACGTCCGCGAAAAAGGTCAGTACTTCGATTCGTATTTGTATGTGAGAGGGAGGAGCATAATAATGTCTATCACACAGATTGCCTTGGATGTGCTTGAAACTGGATACACCGTTCAGGGGGAAGGTATCCACATGGGTGTTCCCATGACACTCATCAGAGTGCGGAATTGTAATCTGCATTGCGATTTCTGTGACACAAAAGAAAAGATGGACAAGAAGGGTGTACCGTTTCGGTTCTCGGACTATATTGAGTTCATCGACAACCAGCCAAAGAACAGCATCATTCCCACAACGAACGTTATGCTTACAGGTGGGGAGCCGATGATGTACCCCACTGAGCTCATGGCATTCATCACGCAGTGGTCCATGTACTCTCGGCGTGACTCGATTTGCAATGTTGAAACGAATGGACTGAATCTGTTTCAGCTCTATATGTTTCTGGAATCGAATCTCCGACGATATCCGAGCCATGTGTACACCATTTCGTGTAGCCCGAAAACCTTTGCGCAACAGGAGTATAAGAATCTCGCCAACGCGATGCAGCTCATCAAGTACAATGCGGATCCCGAGTATGTCCATAGGATCCTGACATTCAAGCATGTGGTGTCGAGTGAGATGGCGGAAACGGTGACGCGGACGGTGTGTATGATTCAGAGTGCGCTTCCCGAGCTTCCCACCATTAACAACATTGTTATGCCCATGGGAACCACCGTCAATGAGATCAATGATGCGATGCCGCATTGTATGGCTCTTGTCCGCACCCATGGATGTCGTATGTCGAGTCGACTGCATATCGTTCACAACGACACCATCGCTCTGTGATCCAACATCATATCCCCATGGGAGGGATGCGGCTCCTCCCATGGGGAATGTGCCGTTCTCGAAGGAGGGACATCTGTGGCTACAACGTATCCAAGCACACCGAGTTCGGGTATTGTCTCCGCGGGTATCGTCACATACCTGAATCGTATGGACTCACTCAGTGGCTGGAATAATCTTCCGAAGCATGATCGATTTGAGGATCCTATCAGTCAGCGCATTCACAACATCCTGGAGTGTTATGGGTCCTTTGTCATCAAACCGAGTTTGATCAAAAAGAAGGATTCGTTGCACACCAAGGCCGTGGAGCTTCTTACAGATATCCGATCTCGGATGCCCGCGGAGAAGCATATGTTCATAGACAGCGGTGGGTTCCAGATTGTAGGTGGACGACTGCGGGATTCCATCAATGTGGCGCTTCCCAACCTCATCGACATCTACACACGGTTCATTGCCGAGTCCGATCAAACGTTTCCAAACACATCATATTTCTATCTGGACATTCCGCCGGTGTTTGGCATCACGCCTTCGGAGTCTCGGACATACATGGACATGTTTCACACCAAGCTCATGGAACGCACTGTGTCAAATGGTCGACATCGACAACTCTTCTTTATCTACCAAGCAAACTCCCCTATCTCGTTTCGAGTCTTCCGATCCTTCCTCAAGGACAACAATATCGCTTCCCAGCTCGATTCGCACAAATGGGCCATGGGTGGTTTAGTGCCTATCAATATGAACGACTTCTCATTGTGGATCCGACCGTATATGATCCCACTGTTTGAAATCATTCCCCATGAGTATCAATATCTTCGGTCGGGTGGAGAAGTGTGCTATCATGTGCTGGGTGTGAGCAGCATGTTTGACTTCCTGCTGTTCTGCTGGATGATTGTGTTCAACGAGTATCACAACTTCAATCTGAAGCTGACATTCGATTCTACCACATCAATCTATCTGGCCACGAAGAGTGGGATTGTGCATCACATCGATCCCGATACCCAGGCCGTGGTACCTGTTTCCTTTGGATATTCTGAAATTATGAAGTACAACACGAATCGATACAATCGGGATTATATTGCCGACATCCTTAACACGGTTCGGACTTCCGTGGGGACAGATGAATCCTATCTGGCGGATCCATCCACGTGGTTCGATGAGAACAATCGATGGACCGCGGGCTTCCTGTGCTCCATGTGTGCATATGAGTTCTCAGCATACGCTCATGTGTTCCATGTGATGCTTGATCACTTCCGACGGAACAAACTTTGTGTACTCCAGGATGATATGAGGGATCTGGTGGACATGAGCATCAGCATCCTCAAACAACTGGGTGCCATGCCCAAGGACTTTGCAAGATTCCAGAAAATGACACTCAACTCTTTGATGCGTTCTTTTGTCGAGTATAAAACCCTCATGACCACTGGGCAACCATCGAAACCCACGGAGCATGTTGTGGATACCACCATGGCAAAGTTTACGTCGCTGAATACCGATATGATGTCCGCCATGTGATCACCACCTAGGCATCACATCGTGAGGAGTTGTTGGAGACGATGGGAGAGACATATCTAGATTCGATTACCTCGGAACAGATCAGGCGATTTATATCGGGAGATCGATCATTCTTCGACTCGAAACTCATCGAGTCGGTATCGCGAATTGTTTTTGGGAAGTGTGTTGATCCCGAGGCGTCGGGTCGCATTACTGACGTAGTGTTAACATTTGCGAGTCTGTGTAAGAAATATGCACAGTATGAGAATCGGTTTGGTGAGATCGTTTCCCTAGATGCTGTGGATCGTGCACTGATCCAAACGATTCACACCATCTCCGCGGGGTATATGGCTACACAGCGTTCGATCACACCCAACGAAGTTTATGCGGAATTTCGGAAGACGTTGGCATCATCGCAGTTCAAGATGTTTGTGGAAGCGGATCCCAGTATGGCTACAAAGATTCAATCGTTCATTGAATCCACAACCATTGATTCGAAACAGATTGAGGACACACAAGTCTTCATCGAAAACAAAATCGCTGTGGTTGATGTGCTTGAACAGATTGAATCGTATACATCGTTTCTTGAAACAGGAGCCATGACATGTACCACACTCGATGATTTTGTGACAAAGTTCTCTCGAGTGGTGAATGATGCCTCAGCAAGTCTTTCGAATATTGTTGATGTGCGGGATGATGAGGGGTCGCTCAGTGATGCACTTCACGGATCGTTCTTCAAGGAGATCATTGCTGATGACAAGGACCGACTCAAATGTGGGATCAATATCATTGATGCGGTACTTGGTGGTGGGTTTGACAAAGCTCGTGTCACCATGTTTGCAGGGAAAACGGGTAGTGGCAAATCCACCATGCTTATCAATGTGGCGTATGGCATGCTCAAGACGTTGAATGGCATGTACTTCTCGGAGATCGATATCCTGCAGAACGATGCGGCCTTTGATATGATTCTTTCAACATTAAAGAAGTATGTTCAACAAACTCGGGATGCCGCACCCAAACGAAAGAAACTCATTCTCTATGTGACACTTGAAAATATGAAGACCGAAACCATCAAACGTATCCTCTGCCGGATGGGTTTGATGCCCAACATCATCTGGACATTGCTTGGCCGAGATCATCGGTTGGCGGAGATCCTTACTACAAAGGGGTTCAAACTGACACGAACGGATCTGCCACCACATATGGAAGAGAAGCTCGCTACTCGAATCATCAACATGTGCTCCCTCATCCAGTTTATGTTGCACGATGGCGCCAATGCGGAACTGAAAGTGGTTTGGCAGCCACCGATGACAATCACATCATATAACTTGTTTCTGCTTTCAAAGAAATATGAACGCATGGGCTATGATGTGATGGCGACGTTTGTGGATTACCCAGACAAGATGCGTGCCATCGATACGGGATCAAAAGCGCACACTGATCAGAATTGGCTCGAACTTGGAACAATCATTGATAACCTGAAAACTCTTTCAAAACAAATCGAGCAGAATCGAGTCATTTGTGTCACACAGGTGAATCGAGAAGCCAACAAAGGGGATCAGAAGGTTCTGAAGGGCGGAGCGACTTCTGGATCCATCCACAAAGAGTACAATACTGACACCTATATTTCCCTGGCGTTCAAGAGTGATGATGATTTGGATCTCGAAACCCAGTACAAAGAATTCAAGATGCATCAACATGTGCTTTATTCGCAGCGTCGATCGATCTTTAACCAGCTCATCTCTTCGGGGGATGATGCGTCGTTCAAATCCACCGAGCGACAATTCAATGCGGTGATGCAGAATATGTTACGGTCCTCGGATATCATCACCATGCGACTTGGGGTACCAAAGATTGCACAGGTTGCATCATATGTCACAAAGAACCGCGACGGTGTGAGCGATTTGACCTTTGAGCTCCACATTGTCTATGGTATGTATATGATCACGGACTCGTTTGAGGAAGCGCTTGAGTCGGCGAAATATGCCACAGAGACGTATGCCATGCTGGTGGAGTATATGTACGCCGAACATCTGATTGGTGGAGAAGCCTATCAGATGTGTCGATATATGGTGTCTCAATTTATGGCAAAGTATAATGAGCAGAAGATGAGATGTACAAGTCAACTTGATCAGTCCGTTTCGACATATCGGTTGACCACAAACAATGCCATGAGGAGTATGCCCACAACGAATCAGTGGGCCGCGCCCATTTCACCAATTAAACAATCACATGATGGAACGATCATACCAAGTACAAAATTGGTACCACCCGCCGCAGCTTATGCGGAACACGAGGAACAAACTTCGGTTTCGCCTCCCGTGATACCAACATTCCAGCAATCCACGGACGAGCTCATCTAATGAAAGGGGAGACATACTGGTGTCCTTGCCACTTTGTGTACACGCCACCACATATGTAGTGCCACAAACCTTGGACATAACCGCCACCATCGAGATGTCCTATGAGTTTGATTTTGTACCCACAAATGAGCGACCATATTCAAACCGGTGCATGTTGGATGGGTCATTCATCAACACAACTAAAGTGATCACTTCAGAAGCGGAGATGCAGTCCTATATCAGTTCGCTTCCCACGGATAATTCTCGGACGTATGTGCTCATGGTGTGGCCCACATCACTCAATGAGGATGCTCGTTTATCTGTCGCGGGCAAGTTTGTGTATATGGATCTGAACAGTGTAACCACCCCGAAACATGTGGGGTGGTGTATCACACGCGGATGTATCAATCAGTCGGGAGTACAGATTATTGCATTTCGTTCCGACTGGACGGATATGGTATTTGCCGACACCAATCTCATTTTGCCTGATTGGAGTGTGAATGACTATGATGAAGTGCAGTCTGCTGAGCCACACTGCTGATCCCGATCGTGTTGTTGCCACCGCACACAAGCTCTGTTACAGCAACGAGGATCCCGAATCTATCAGTGTCAATCTCACCACCGAAGAAATCGAACGACGGCTTGGATCCATCGTGGCTTCGGGGCATATGTCTGTGTTGGAGCATGCACATTTTACTTTTGCCATTTGGGGCATCAGTCGGGTGTGTAGTCATCAGCTTGTGAGACATCGCACTTTCAACTTCACGCAGCGGAGTCAGAGGTATTGTTATGTGCAAGATCCATGCATTATGCCGCAAAGTGTTTCTGAAGATCAGGACGCGACAAAGATCTTCGAAGATGTGAATCAGTATGTTCATGATGCTTATATGAAACTGATTGATGAGTATCATGTCCCAAAAGAAGATGCACGGTTTATCCTTCCCCATGGTCAACAAACTGCTCTTGTTGTAACAGCAGATGCTCGGAATCTGTTCAACTTTTTCAACATGCGACTTGGCGTAATGAAGGGTAACAAACCACAATGGGAAATCAAAACCCTCGCATGCAAGATGTTGAAATTAGTAAAGCAAGCGGCGCCAACAATTTTTGCAGCATATACCGTTCCACTAGATTGCTGAGTTGAAGGAGGAGGATGGGCTCATGCGAGTATATCTTGTGCCAACTTGCGTCGCACCAACCATCCGGCGCTGACCTATCGGGCGCTGACCTATCAGGCGCCTTTCTTCCATTAGCACTTCTTTCCAAGACAAATCTATCAAGTGTGGATTTGAAAAATGCGGATCTGTACCATTTATAAGTTTGGCGTGGAAAGGCGGCAAACAAACTGATTCGTTCAAAAGAGACTTGTGTGGTGTAGGTTTAGAAGGTTTATCTTATAAGGGGGGATAAAAATTGAAAATGGAAAAAAAATCTACGAAAAAAATATCTATAAAACAATTAGAAAAGATATTATCGGAACACATGTTGTGGCGGAAAGGAATAGGCGGATCAAAAGCAAACTTGTCTGGAACAAACTTGTCTAGAACAGACTTGTCTGGAATAGACTTATCGGGTGCAGATTTATACGGTGCAAATCTATCAGGTACTGACCTATCATACGCAAATCTATCAGGCGCAGATCTATCAGGCGCCAACCTTTTCAAAGCCGATTTCTACGGTGCCAACCTATCAGGTGCAAATCTATCTGGTGCACTTTTAGGAAATGCAAAACTGTTCAATGCAAACCTATCAGGTGCGAATTTGAAAAATGCGGGTCTGTACAATGCTGATCTATCAGGTGCTGACCTATCAGGCGCTGACCTATCGGGTGCACTTTTAGGAAATGCAAATCTGCACAAAGCTGACCTATCAGGTGCGAATTTGAAAAATGCGGATCTGTCCCATGCCGACCTATCAGATGTGGATTTGAAAAATGCTAATATGTCTGATGCGAATATGTTCTATGCCGACCTATCAGGTGCTGACCTACCAGGCGCCAATCTTACACATGCTGATATGCGCAATTCCGATCTTACCAATGCTGTTCTTTCGGGAGCAACTTTAGATGGGCTGATGCTTTCAGGTGCCAATCTGTCAGGTACTGACATTTTCTTAGCCAATGCCTGCACCACCGATACAATTTCCAGTGCTTCAATAAACTTTTTTTAAATTTGATTTTCTTAACTTTTGAATCGTTTTTTGGCGGGGCGTGGGCATGGACGTGGTGCTAGGGAGCCGACCACCAGAAATAAAAACAGCATAGAAACCGTATGGCCCGAATTGAACAATAACAAAAAACCACAGAGGAGTGTTACATCGTGAAGACAATAAGCCCGCAACAGCTAGAAGAAATATTGGCAGAACACGGAAAATGGCTGGCAGGGGCAGGTGGCAAAAGGGCCGACTTGTCTGAAACAGACCTGTACGGTTCAAATCTATCAGGTGCTGATTTGTCATGTGCAATTTTGAAGGCGACACACCTGTGTAATGTCAACCTATCAAACGCAAATTTGAAAAATGCGGGTCTGTTCCATGCCGACCTATCAGGCGCTGACCTATCAGGCGCTGACCTATCGGGTGCCCTTCTACCATTCGCACTTCTTTCCAAGGCAAATCTACCAGGTGCGAATTTGAAAAATGCAAATCTGTACAATGCTAAACTATCAGGTGCTGACCTATCAGGTGCCAACCTATCGCGTGCGGATTTGAAAGATGCGGATCTGTCCTATGCGAACCTATCAGGTGCAAATCTGTACAAAGCTGACCTATCAGGTGCAAATCTATCGGGTGCCAATCTATCAGGCGCTGACCTATTCGGTGCCAACCTATCAGGTGCGAATTTGAAAAATGCGGATCTGTCCCATGCCAACCTATCACATACGGATCTGTTCCATGCCAACCTATCAGGTGTCAATCTATCAGGTGCGTATTTGGAAAATGCGGATCTGTACCATGCAAACCTATCAGATGCAAATCTATCAGGTGCAAATTTAAAAAATGCGGTCCTATCAAACGCACGTCTTTCCAAAGCAAATTTATCTGATGCAAACCTTTCAGGGGCGAATTGTTATCAAACAATTTTTTCCCCTGCCAACTTGCGTTGCACCAACCTATCGGGTGCCAATCTTACACATGCTGATATGCGCAAATCCGATCTTACCGATGCTGTTCTTTTAGGGGCAACTTTAGATGGGCTGATGCTTTCAGGTGCTAATCTTTCAGGCACTGAAATTTCCTTGGCCAATGCCTGCACCACCGATACAATTGCCACCGATACAATTTTCAGTAGATGACAAAATAAATGTCACATCAACAGTTGGAAAGAAAAGCGGATGCGTAAAAATTAGGGGGCGATGAAAATGGGGAAAAAATCTATGAAAAAAATATCCACAAAACAACAATTAGAAGAAATGTTGGCAGAACACAGGTTATGGCAGAAGGGGATAGGCGGATCAAAAGCAAACTTGTCTGGAACAGACTTGTCTGGAATGGATTTATCTGGAATAGATTTATCGGGGGTGGATTTATTCTGTTCAAATCTATCGGGTGCTGGTTTGGAAAATGCAAAACTGTACAAAGCTGGCCTATCAGGTGCAAACCTATCAGGCGCAAATCTATCGGGCGCTGATTTGGAATATGCGGATCTGTCCTATGCAATCCTGTCCGGTGCTAACCTATCAGATGCACTTTTAGGAAATGCAAATCTGTACAATGCAAACCTATCCGGTGCCAATCTATCAGGTGCTGTTCTTTTAGGGACATGCCTGGTAGGGGCCAAATTTTCAGATTTGAAAAATGCGGCCCGGTCCCATGCCGACCTATCAGGCGCTGACCTATCATGCGCTGACCTATCAGGTGCCTTTCTATCATACGCATCCCTTTCCAAGGCAAATCTATCAGGTGCCAATCTATCAGGTGCGGACCTATCAAACGCAAATTTGGAAAATGCGGCCCTGTCCCGAGCCAACCTATCAGGTGCTGACCTTTCGGGTGCACTTTTAGTAAATGCAAAACTGTCCCATGCTAACCTATCAGGCGCGAACCTATCGGGTGCCGTTCTCCCATTAGCACTTCTTTCCAAGACAAATCTATCAGGTGCGAATTTGAAACATGCGGATCTATCCCAGGCCGACCTATCAGATGCGGATTTGGAAAATGCTGATCTGTCTGATGCACGTATGTTCTATGCCAACTTGCGTCGCGCCAACCTATCAGGCGCGAACCTATCTGGTGCACTTTTGGAAAATGCGGATCTGTACCATGCAAACCTAGTAGATGTGAATCTATCGGGCGCAAATTTGGAAAATGCGGATCTGTCCTACGCCTACCTATCAGGTGCAAATCTATCAGGGGCGAATTTAGAAAATACGGATCTGTCCCATGCGGTTATGGCATCATGAGTTGCTTCCGTTTTTGTTGAGTCAGCGGATTCTTGAGCAGCATCTAGAATGCTGTGCTCTTCGTGGAAATTGTTGGGGAAAGAAACACGCCACTGTTGATTATGTTTTTGACCACAACCCGATGCGACTCTTTTCTTATCATAAGCGGGTGATGTATGAATTTGATCGACGTGGATTTCATATAACCGAAGAATGGAGGCACCCCACATATCGGGGTCAACATTGTTCTCCGTGGTATATGGATGATCTTGATTTCGAATCAACACAACCGTACACCGAACACGATGATGATTATTTGCGGAAATGTTTGAACATCCTCAATCGGTGTGGGGTATCATTGACGTTCGATGAAGTAACACGTCGACGAACCATGATATAACACAAATAATCTGTTTGTCTATACTCCCTCTCTCGGTGGGCAAACGGTGACGCGCATAAATCAATCCAAAAACGAGGGAGTGTGAACTCCACCCATGAGTATCAGCACACGACAAAAGCATCATGTGCTTGTTGGTGTCCTTGTTGTTTTTGCGTTCGCCATATGCGATGCGGTTTCTGTTTATGTTGCGAAACAATCGGTGAACGCACTTGCTGCGACGTCCGTGGACATCTTACCGTCAGATGCGCGGAAACAACAACGCATTCGTCACACCAACATGAGACCAACCACATCGATGCCCACACTGTTGAGGTTAGATCGACAGTATGTGATGATCGAGTTTATTCGGTCACAGAATCCATCGATCTCATACATCGATGCGTCCAAGTTCGCTCAGTACTTCGAAGATGCGGGTAGGCTGTTTACAATCGATCCATTGTTGCTGTGCGCAATAGCTCGTGTCGAGAGCACGTTTCGTGTCAGTAGTGACAATGGAGTACATCGAGGTTTGATGCAGATCAACTGGGGTCTGCACAACAGGCATAAAGGCATTACAAATGCATTTGGACACATTAAGACACTAAAGGACCTATTCGAACCAAAAAATAATATTTATGTTGGTGCATATCTCTTATGGTGCAAGAAACAATGTTCTCGTGACAAAAGTATCGACACAGCAATCGCGATGTATGGCAGTGGTGCTTCTTATCGAAAGCGGGTGTTGAAGTTTCATAATATCCTAACAAAAAAATACAAGCAACAAACCGCGCAACGATCCTATGTTGTAGCAACTACCACACCATAGAAAAAGTGGTGAGAGGGTCTGGAATCGATGGATGTCACAAGAGGGAGTGACTCATCGATTCCAGACCCATGTTTCTCGCGCAGTGAATCGGTCACGACCGTTTTTTGATCAACAGACATGATCTGGTGAGCGTATCCTTTAGCGGCTGTGCTTCCTGTGGATGTCCAAGCCGTGTGGGTGTCGGTAATTGTTGTGGAGTGGGTAGTTGTCCAGAGCGCTGATATGTGAACTTGTTCCTACCTGGAAACAAACGTCCCGTGAGTGCGCGTCCCCATCCAGTTGATGGATCGTTATCGTTCATCACTGGAACTTGTTGTGGCATATCACCACTGAGCAATCCATTTAACGTTTCGACTGCGGCGGCTCGATATGCTGCGGGCATATTCCCATCATTGCGATGAAGGATATCGATTCGTTCTTTGATATCACGGCTTGTGAGCGCTCCATTCTTGAACGCAGCGACGGTTTGTGCCAACCAATTCTCATTCAGGATGCGTCGAGCCTGATGTTGCAAGGGTCGCCATTCATCATATGATTCGGACACACATTCCGCAAGCTGACATACTTCCTGATGAATATGATCTGTGACTTCCCGAGCCGATTGTTCATCCATGGAGCGGATTGCACATGTTGCTTCCGTCAGGAACCGATCCACATGCTGATCGTTTGGATGACATCGTTTGTACATATAGAGGAATGTCATCTCTCGTTTAAGAAGATTATCATCGGTCATCGACATTCGTTCCTTTCTGATGAGCAACAACAAACGCTTTCACGAACGGCAGAATATCCCACCAAGACACCACAACATGTTCTACTCCATGCAAAGGGATGATCATCTTCGCGATCTTCTGAAATCCAGATTCAGGAAATGTCGGAAATCGATATGGCTCAAAGATCAATGTGTAGGGCGATCGAAGGTACGTTCGAGTCATACACAACACCACAAGTGGATCCATATCTGGGAACTCGGTGAGATATTTCTGTCGCGCGTGATCCACTTGATCTATCCAGCCAAGCACTTCCTTTGTGGGAAAGGGCCATATGTTGTCAAGAGAGAGTGATGCTCGTTTCTTGCATTCTACGAGGATGGGATACTTGATCCAGTCGCTGAATGTGATGTCTGCGAACTCGATGGCACGAATGCCGCTGCTTCCCGCACGGTAACATTCAAACTTTGAAAGACCAAGCACAGATCGGAGATCCATGGCGATTTTGTTTTCGAATGTGACACCGATCTGCTTACTTTTGCTAGACATTATTTATTCATATCCTTTCTAAAAGTCAAAATGTGAAGGGCTGAAATGTTGCAAACGTTGCGTCATCATCATCATCGTCGGGAGGAAACAGCTGACTGATCAATGTCGGTGTGGGGTCTGCGATCATATCGCGCAACATCAGAATGGTGTTTTTGATGTGCGGATAGTTGTCCATATCAGGCATATACTGCAGATGGTTGATCATGCGAAGCACCATATCGCGACTGACGGGTATGTTGTAGACGGGTGCGTCGTCGATCGAAATCGAAACAGATGAAGCGATTTCATTTAGCTTTGTGAATTTTTGAATCACAAGATCGAGTACATGGTCGTCGGTTTCATGAAATATTTTGGGAAGAAATCCACCCTGTTCTTTGATATGTTGATAGATTTTGTACAACCCGAAGATACCCACGGTGGCGAGAGCAATATTTTGCAGTCCACTAATTGATGAGAGTATGTTGTTTTTATTAATTGCCGAAAAAGCCGCAGCAACCTTTTCACCAAAAAACTTATCAGCTGCGCTGATTGTCTTCACAATCGACGCTAAGATTGATGAACTATCTTCATTTAACGCTCGGTGCGAGTTGTTCCAGGAACGTTTGCGCGCGATAGACATAAATCATCACGGCTCCAATAATGATATCAACTCTGCGATACAAGTGGTTGTGTTGGGTCAGCGTTTTTTGCTCGCTCTAGAATGGCAACCATTGCGGTAAGTTGTGCTCGGATATCTGCGGGAAGATCTTTTTGGTTGAGCATATTTTTAGCAAGAACCAGGCTGCTGTTTGCTTTTGATTGGATCTGTCGAGTTATTTGTGCCGCTCGCTGTTGATCTGCGGGATTGATTCCAGCAGCTTCCGCCTCGACCAATGCGTACAACACACGATGCATCGCTTGACAGTAGATGTTGGCTTCGTTGATGATGTTGTTTGTGTAATCGGGAACATAAGACGCGTTAACCTGCTGTTGTTGATCCGAGGACCGAGACTTACTTTTCCACGCCTTATACGCTGCGGCTAAACCCGCGACACCGAGAGCCGCAGCGCCAACTCGACCCCAGCTTCCGAGACCCACAGAATTTAAAAGTGGGTTTTCTAGCTTTCCGAGATTTTTAAGCCAAGTGTTCGCACTGCCGATATATGTGCCAATTGTTGTTGCGAGAGATTGGAGACTTGCCAAAAATCCTCCAGGTTTTTGATCACCGGTATCTTCTGCTTCGTATAGATAACGCATGAATATCATCACCATCCCATTATGCTGCTATGCTTTGAAAAAAGGACGATCAGAGCAATCTGATCGTCCTTTTTTGTGCGAATTTTTACATCGACCCTGGCGTTTCTAAGATCGACGCGAGTTGTTGGATCTGCATCTGCATCTCTGGGGGAGCTTCTTGATAAGCAGGATCCGCAGAAATCTTCTGAAGCATCTGGATGGCGCGAGATGCATCGGTTTGAATATTTTTCACCATGCGGTTGATCCTGGATGAAATGCCAGGAGTTGCAAGAAGATCCTCCGCGCTCTGCCCGGCTTCTGCCAGAAGCATCGATACTGCGTTCATGGCTCGTTCCATTCGGTAGCTTTCCTGAATTATATGCGCAGAGAAATCTGGAATATACGCCGGCATATCATCAGATTCGGCGACCCCCTGTTGCTTGTTCATCTTATCCCGATGCTTTTTCCATGCGTAAAATGCCGCAGCGAGTCCGCCCGCGGCGACGGCAGCAACGCCAACACGAGCCCAACTTCCAAGACCGACATAATGCAAAATATTACTTTTGTCAAATGCTTTATCGAGGTTGGAAAACCATACTCCTACGTTAGACACCCATTGCTGAAGCGTCATCTTGATCTTATCGAAAAGAGGTGTGGATATATCGTAACCATACCTATTGGCATCATTCTCCAGCCGGCGCCTCTCTAACGCATCAGACCGACGAAGGCTCCTATATCGATCGGCTTGCATCGTACCATAGGCGGCTCGGATACCCTCTAACCCATCAGACTGCGCAGGGCTCTTATAATCGACTGGCATCGTACCATAGGCGGCTCGGATACCCTCTAACACACCAGACGGCGCAGGGCTCTTATCGGCTTGCATCTTATCCAAGACGGCTCGGATACTCTCTGACCCATTTCGACCGGTTCTAATGTTGAGGAAACCCATTTTTAAAATCCTCCTTAGTATTGTTAAGCTTCTTGATCTAACATCTGTGATGCTTGCTGCATTTGCATAACAAGCTCTCTGGGCGCGTTTTTGATATCGGGATCATTGAGTGCTCTCTTGATGTCCCGTTTTCCCAATCCAACCTTTGCTTTAATAGACGCAACGATTGACTCGATTTTGTTAACAAATCCCGGAGATGTGTTGTCCGGGACATCTCCCGCTTCGCTTAACATACGAAGCATGGCATCAATTTGTTCCATCTCCACCAAAATATGCCCAGAAAAATCAGGAATATATGAAGCGTTGCTTAATTCAACAGAGCGTTGTTCATCGGACTTGTTTGCATTGTGTTTTTTCCAAGCATAATACGCTGCCGCAAGAGCACTCGCCCCAACCGCCGCGATACCCAACCGTCCCCAGTTTCCCAACCCGATTTTGTGAAGAATGTTACTTTCGTCGAACTGCTTAGTGAGTGCGTTTTGGGCGCTCGTTTTCCAGGAATTTAATGTGTTCATAACTGACTGCCAAAATGACTGATTTGCTGCCTTAGCACCACGAGATCGTTGTCTGAAAAGAATCGCGGCGTGAGTGCTTCCTGGTCCTTGAGATAGGCGAATATCTTGTGGAGCCCAAACAACCCAACCGTTGCCAGTGCTACGGTTTGAAGTCCACCCATCGATGCAAGGATAGGATTTGTGTTGATGGATGCCACCGCTTCTGCGATTTCGGTTCCGATAGGTGCACTCACCGAAGTGATGGTGTCCACCACGGATGTGACTATCGACGGAGACGTCGTTGGTCCAGATTCATGGATTCGATATATCACATTGGATCGCCTGCGATGTAGAATCCATCATGCTTGTGTTGGAACTGGCTTTGTGGGATCTGCTCCCTTAGCTCGGGCAAGAACCGCTGCAAGCTGGCGTACTTGTTGTTGAATCTCTGGAGGCGCTTTCGCAAACATCGGATCTCTCATCATCTGATCAGCCATGCTTGCCGCCGAGTTCGCCTTGCTGGCAATCTGACGTGTCATCATCTCGCCCTTCTGTTGGAGCATTTTTTGTTTTGCTTCGTCCACTTCGCCCATTTCTTCGACTTCAGTCAGAAGCATACAGAATCGATCAAACGCAGCAGCATAGCGATCGGCTTCGATGAGGATTTCGTTTGTATAGTCGGGAACGAATGACGCGTTTTGTGCCTGTTGTTTTTGTTGCTGCTCCTCTTTTGCCGCCTTGTTCTTCCACATTTTATATGCGAGAGCGAGTCCAGCGAGACCAGCCGCGGCAGCTCCAACACGACCCCAACTGGTGAGCCCAAGAGATTTTAAGATTGGGCTTTCAAATGATAGAAGATTCTTGCCCAACCACGACTTCTTACCTGTCCAATCGGAAACTGTCTGATTAAGTCTTTCTACCCATGGATATTTTGCAATGTTAGACATTGTTCTTGATGCTTGACCAAACAACGAGAGATCGTCGGCGTCTTCTTCGTTCAATTGTCTTATATCTCTATATCGCAAAATGTCACCGCCTATCATATACGATTCATATTTTTCATATTGTGATGGGGTGTGGAACATAGTCCACACCCCATTGTGATTCGTCGTTCTCTCACTAAGCAGCGTTCCGTTCCTCAAGCATACTCGCCACCGCCGCCATCTGCTCCATCAGCTCCGGCGGAGCCTTTGACGCATCTTGGTCTTGGGCGATGCTAGCCAGCACACGAGCCGCTTTGTCTGCATCTCTCTTGATCGATGCGATCATTTGATTGACACGAGCCGTGATCTGACCATCGGCAACACCATCGGCCACCGCTTCCGTAAGCAATGTCATTGCCGTACACATTGCCACATCAAACCGTTCAGCTTCGTTGGCGATGTAGTCGGAGAACTCGGGCATAAACGACGCGTTGGCAGGAACCATTGGCGTATTTTCACCTTCACGCTTCTTGTTCCATTTCTTCCACGCATAGTACGCCGCAGCAAGGGCACCAGCAGCGGCGGCCGCCGTACCAAGACGCCCCCATCTTCCAAGACCGATTTTGGTCAGCACGTTGTCTTGCTCAAATTGCCTAGCGCTGAGCCATTTTGAGACATTGACGCCCCACTGGTTCACGGTGTTCATAATCGTTCCCCAAATAGAGGAATCATACCTGTCTTTTACGGCTCTAATACCGGCAGCGATACCCCGGCCGGTTACATCAGAAACCGTTCTGGAAACATGAGTTCGGAAAACATTTGGTGATGTGAAGGGCGGACGCATATCCTGTCGCGAATCGAACGATCCATATCGATGACGTTGTGGCGCATCCGCCTGGAAAGTTTGTGGCCGCATATTGGTATATGCATTTTGCAGTTGATCCGTTGCCATGATTTTATATCCTCCTCTATTTTACTATGCGGGTTGAGTAGCAAGCATTTGTGCAACAGCTTGCATCTGTTGTTTCAGATCGTCGGGTGCTTCGTCAAACCTTTTGTCTGCGAATGCTTTTTGCAGAAGCTTGATTGCGCGACTGCTGTCTTTCTGGATGCTCACAACCATCTTGTTTGCAGCTTGTTCCAATCCGCCTTTTTCCTTGATATCGGACTCATCATCGGCTTCATCAAGCATCTGCGTAATCATTTCACTGCGCTCCATCTCCATGAGCATCTCTGACGAGAACTCGGGGATATATGACGCATTGCTTGGCTGCAATCCACCTGCGCGCTTCTCTTCCTTTTCCTGCTGTTTCTTCCACGCATAGTATGCCGCTGTGAGGGCACCCGCAGCTACAGCAGCTGTACCCACACGAGCCCAGTTTCCGAGACCAACCTTGGTCAGCACGTTGTTCTGATCGAATTGTTCCGCATTAAACCATTTCGAAACATTGCCACCCCAACGATTTACTGTGCCCATAACAGACTGCCAGAATGTTGGTGCGGCACCACGATATTCTTGGCCTTGAAGCCGCCGTTCTTGTGCAGCATTGGCTGCGGCACCACGCGCATTCATTTCCTCGCGCCGCATTACTTCGTTGATATGCGCTTGTTTCGCACGATGTTCTTGGCCTTGAAGCCACCGTTCTTGTGCAGCATTGGCTGCGGCACCGCGGCCAGCCATGGCATCTTTCGCAGCCTTCTCCTTCGCGATTTGTTCCTTAACAAGATTTTGTATTGGTGTCGCAGGACTGGGCGATACGTCTCCAGCCATAAACTTGGCACTACCATTGGCCGCATCCATGTCTGTTTGTGCGGCGCGGACCTCTGGAGTCAAGTTACGAAGTGGACCGTACTCGCGAACACTAGGACTTCTCACCATGTTATTCAGAATGGGCTTCACATTGTTCAATGGGAGTGGATGATGACGATCTGTTGCGGGCATATTCTGCCAATCTGGTCGAAACTGACCAGATGGCGTATCCGGCTGCAGAAAGCCGGCATATTGAGGATGGATATCATGTTTGTCACTTCGAAGACGTTCGGTGGCTGGTTATGCTTGTTCCTTCGGTCCTTTTCGCCGACGTTCTGGCGCGTCATCATATGGCAGTACCATCGGGCTCGTCCCTCCTACATCCCGGGCATTTCCTGAATGAGGCGAATCTTGTACACATTATCGAGATTCGTTTCGAGCATTTTCTTGCCCTTAAAGTTTGGGTCAGCAAGCATCTTTTCTGCAAGTTTAATGCTGGTTGTGAGGTACTCATCCAACGCCGCCTTGGTCAATTTCTTGGGCATACCATCCTTATCAGCCACACGCAACAGAGACTCTTCTTCCTCGGCGCTCTCGCTGAGTCGATCAAGGAACATGCATGTGGCATCCATGGCTTCGGCAACGGCTTCGGCGGGAACCCCACCAACTTCGTCTCTCTTTTCTTTGGCCTTTTGATAGAGTTTGTATGCCGCATAGATGCCCGCAGCACCAACCACAGCGATAACGCCGTATTTCACGGCGGCAGCATTTCCACCAAATTGTTCGTCGAAGTATTTTGACATTTTAACTGGAAGATCGCCAATACTTTTGATGAGCTTCCCGGTTTGCTCAGCGATCCACTGACCCGCACCAGTAAACGCACCAGCGATCTGTTGCCACCAACCAGGATTCGCCGCCGCATCAACCGCGGCTTTCAATCCGGATGAGGCATCAGCGGGCACCTCATGTGGTTTGCGCATCAATGTACTTCCATACTTTGCATCAGCGGGCACCTCATGTGGTTTGCGCATCAATGTACTTCCATACTTTGCATCAGCGGGCACCTCATGTGGTTTGCGCATCAATGTACTTCCATACTTTGCATCAG
>Ga0116187_1000279_pt1 | contig 64214 bp, 48 predicted proteins | sample AD_JPNNA6_MetaG_FD_89755 | JGI IMG/M metagenome (GOLD analysis project Ga0116187, IMG submission 89755) | Active sludge microbial communities of municipal wastewater-treating anaerobic digesters from Japan - AD_JPNNA6_MetaG | ecosystem: Engineered > Bioreactor > Anaerobic > Digestate | place... | reverse complement strand
GAGGGCACCCTGCAACATGGTCCGGGGGCAATCCTGGAGGGCGCTATCGGGAGTTGCCGGGACCCGACGTCTTTTGGTTGACATGAAGGCCGCGCAGCGGCCCGTCCGGGCCAAAAGGATGAATGTACACGTTAGCAATCGTATATTTCGCCCGGACGATGTCACTAAGAGACAGTCGGGGTGGCTACGGGAGATTTTGGGCCCGGAAGGATGCCACCGGACATGTTTTTAAACTGTAACGAAGAGATAAAACGCCAAAAAGAACAAACAATCAGGAGCCAAAACGTGCTAGTTGGCGGGGGCAGGGACGGGAGCAGGGACAGGGGCGCTAGCCTTGGGACAGAACCATGGCGGGGTCGGTTTTGGCGGCTGATCTTGCTGGTAGCCAAGCGCCTGCTAGGGCGAAGATGATGGCACACGCTATTGCTACAAGAACAATGTAAAGATTAAATGAAAACAGGCTCTCCGGGCTTCCAGGAATGTGCGCGAAAACTGACGCGGCCATGGCGTTGACTACTATGCCCATGACCCAGGCCAGCAATACCCCTAGGCTGCCTCCAACTAGGCCAAGAATTGCCGCCTCACCCAAAAATAAAAGCCTGATGTCATTCAAAGTCGCACCAACTGAGCGATAAATCGCAATTTCCATACGCCGCTCAGTCACCAACATCATGAAGGTATGAGCTATGTTGATCGCAGAAATCGCAAGTATCACCAGGCTTACAACCGCAAAAACTATGGTCAGAATAAGCAAAACATTCGCAGCCTTACGCCCCTCTTCACTCTTTGGCGCCAGCGTCAACCCAAGTACCTTTGCATCTTGCACCAGCATTGGAACATCTTCGTTGTGTCTTGTTTCAACAACAACGCTGGTGTACTCGGCTGATGCTTGACGCCCCCTTTGAGCCGCGTTTGCTCGCACCACATAAGGCAAGGGCACTGTCACACCAAATTCCATGGCTTTTGGTGAAAACCCAACTACTTTGGCTCGTCGCACCACCCGCTCAGTGATTGGCCCATCTGCCACGAAGTAGGATTCGCCAAATAGAATTGCGAAGTTCACCCCAAGCACCACCTGAAGTCCTCCAAGGCGCTTCAAACCAAGCGCGGTTGCAACCATCGAGTTATAGACTTCCAACAAAAATGGTGAAATCAAGGCCGGAATTGGTGCTTCACAGGTACCATGAACCAAAGCAAGGTTTTTTGCCGCACAGTAGGTGCCCTCAGGACAGGGTTGACCAGCTCGAAGGCTTGGCGCCACAACGGTTCCACGCTGGCGGTTGATATCGTTGGCAAGTTGGTCGTTGGCGTCATCCAAACGACACTGCAGTTGTTCGCAGATGCCTTTACTGACGAGGCAGACCGCGCCCATGTTGCATTCTGAATCATTCCTGCATATTGGAACGCAGGCGCCCGCCTCGCACGCTTGACCCTCGCCACATCGTTCATCGCAAGAAACGCGGCAACGGCCAGCAAGACAACTCATCCCAACAGGACAGTTGTCGTCATTATCACACCAAGCTGTAGCACCAAGATCCGCAAATCTGTTCCACCAGGTAGGACGGGTGCAAAAGCCGTCGCTACACTTGCCACCTATCCCACAGGCGCTATCTTGTTCACAAGGCAAGTCCAGGATTTCTGGGCCCAAAACAGCTGCTTCAGCTTGACGAAGCTCATCTGCAATCAAAGCTGGTTCAATGCCATCAAAGAATGATTCGACTCTGGCATCACGCCCCAAAACATCAGCGCCTCCCCAAAGGCGCGCTTGGAACTTGGCCCTTTGTTTTGGGTAAACAGATGTTACTCCCTCCAGCTTTTCCAAAGCTGTCAAGGTCGCCACGTCCATTTTGGTGGGGACTTCCATGCCAAGTCCAAACAACCCAACTGTTTCAGCCTGAAATTCCACTTGGTTCACAGGATACAGACGGTTTAAAACCCGCTCCTGGACCCCATTTGACAAGGCCAAGAAAAACGCCAACGTCGACGCTCCCACCACAAGCCCAACTAATGAAAAGGCGAAATGGCGGCGGCTCTTTGATATGGCCCCCTTGATCATGTCAACTCGTGCTTGCCAAATCATGCCTTACCACCATTATCAACCAGACGCCCTGCTTCCAAAACCACCTTGCGACTGGCAGCTTTGCTGACCCTTTGTTCGTGTGTGGCAATGATCAAGGTTGTTCCGTCGTTTTCGCATAGTTCCATAAACAGGTCCAAAACCAGTTGACCAGTCTCGGCATCTAGGTTGCCAGTTGGCTCATCACACAAAAGGATTGGGGGGCGATTCAAGATTGCCCTTGCTATGGCAACCCTTTGGCGTTCCCCAGCGGAAAGACTAGTTGGCAGGCTTGACGCCCGGTGCAACAGGCCAGTTCTGGCCAAGGCTATCTGGGCGCGTTGCTGGAAGATCTCGGTATCGCTGTAATCTGAAAATCTGGATGGCAGCAGGACATTTTCGAAAACCGTCAATTGAGGCAGAAGATGAAAAGCCTGAAAGACAAAACCAATAGTCTGATTTCGCATCTTGGACAGCTCAACATCGTCCATTTTCGCCAAGTTTTGGTCGGCTATGAAAACTTGTCCTTCGTAATCTCGGTCCAGACCACCCAAAATGTTCAATAAAGTGGTCTTTCCAGAGCCAGATCGGCCAACTATCGCAACAAATTCCCCAGCCTCTATCTGAAGATTCAAGTCCTGGATGGCATACGTACCGCGGCCAGCCTCGGGCGATTCAATCGCGCCAGGGTAAATCTTTGATAAGTCAGCTATATGTACCAACGATTTGTTCACTAGTTCACCAATCGCACCTTTAAAGCCGCCTCCAAGACAAAACGCAGCCCATCTTGAACTACAAGGGCCTCTATCGATTCCAGGTTAGTTGCCAAATGGCGCACAAAATCAATGACAGCTATACCTGAAGCCTCAATCAGTGCGCCGGGATCAATTTGAAGCTCCAAAAGATGCTCTTGCTTCAAACCTTTGGATTTATCCAAGTTCATATCAAATTGCCAGCTTGGAAACATTAAAGACAACTGTTCATTTGCCTTGCTAGCCATTTCAGGCGTCTTAAATCCGGCTGAAAGCTGAACTGGAAGCTTTCCAATATCTGAAAACTGGGCCAAAGGCCGCAGCTGTTTAGGGCTGCCCCTTGGAATGGTTAGCAGCAGTCGTCCATCCCAAGCCTTAAACCAGTCGGTTTTCGCAATGTGGCCGAAAGGTGTTTGTTGCAGCGGCAGCGCCCCAAATTGTGTAAAAAGCCTTGCAGCGCCAGTTAATTCTTGACGACCGATCCGACTCTTGTAGGGCTCACCAGGTGCTCCCATGGCTGCAGTAATCTCGATTCCCTTGTTAAAAGAAAGGGCAAAGCGCAGGTCCCCAAGTAGGGTCCTTACAAAGCCAGACTTGGGGATGGCGAGTCCCACCATATCTGCAAGGGTGTCAAGACGTTGATTTCCTACAAAACCAATGATATCCGGCAACGGCGCTCTAAGTTCAGCCTTGATATCATCCAGCCTTTGGCGATTTTCCATGTGCTTGGCACTGAAAACCTGATCACACGTTGCGTCAGCCCCAAGGCAGATGACAGCAAGCCTTGGTCTAACGACCAGCGAGGCGGTTTTACCTGATTCATCGTGAAAGCGTCTGATTCCATCGGTATCGTCTTCTTCAATAAGGCCCAACCTAGCCAATCTCAGACCAATTCTTCTGCCGGCCACTTTGGATTTTTCCACCGGAAGCACGGCCAATATGGCGTCGCTATAGGCCGCCAGCACTATGCCTCGGTTTTGGTCCAGCCCCTCGGCCTTTAATGCGGCTGGATTTTGCAGGTCCAGACCAGTAAGAGACCGCACCAAATCAAAGGCGCCGGCTAGATCTGGGATTTTTTCAACTATGGGAGCAAGCTTTACAGAGATATCCTTTGGTGCTGCCACAGCGATGATTAAATCAGATTCCACTGGGACTGCCGTGATCGGGTCTGGCCTGTATCCAGCACAGCCAATGAATAGGATGGCTGCCAGCAGTAGTGTGCGCATGGTGGTTTTCATTTGTTCGGGACTTCTGCTTGGTCATTTGGATAGCGAACTTTCGGTGTTTCCCCTTTTTTCAGTGCCTCATAATCGCGTTTGGCGTTGGCCATTTTGCCTGGTTCAAAGCAAAACCGGTCTGGTTCATCCATGTACTTCAGGAACAAAGCCAGTTCAGCAGTGGATTTTTCGTGGTCGACATAACGCCACACTGTTGAACGGCAATATGCAATATCTGGCTCGTTATAGGCCATGTGATTAATCTCGTCCAAAACCTTTTGGGCTGGCTCTTGCTGGCCTGAAAAATAGTACGCCATCGCCAAATACATGCCGATTCTAGGCTCTTCAGGTACTTCTCGATACGCTGCCAACAAGGCTGGGATGCTCCTTTCAAACTGGCCCAGATAGTGCATTCCCATTCCAGCTAGATATCCCGACACAATGTCTGATTTATCCTTTTCCCAGGCTGCAAAAAGCTCATCTACCCTTGCAGTATCAAGTTGTCCCGATTGTTCTTCAGCCGCGCCATATGCTCCAAGAAGGCCTGGATAATGCAGGTTTTTGCGGGCCAGGATCCCCCAAGGCTTGGTGGCCTTACCCAAGGAAACCCTGTTAAAGAAGTCATCAAAGTAAAAAGAGCCCCACAAAAACAGCAGGTCTTCGTCTTCGCCTAGCTGCTCCAAAGCGGTCTGCGCTGCCGCCTCGACAGCGTCTGCATCATTAAGGGCATAGGCGGTTTTCACCTGCAGGAAGTGAGCGCAGCGAGGCAACTCTTTAGTTTTACCAGCTATGCCTTGCCAGATTCGTTGCACATCTGCTGCGCGGCCTTCAGCCAAACCCCTTAAAAAGAGGTTGGTTTTTGCGCAAATGTCCGGTCCTATCAGCTTTTCGGCCTCTGCAGTTTTATTGGCCATCAGGTATGAAAGGGCCAATTCCTGGTCAAGCCTTTGGTTTTTGGGCCCTGATGCCTTTTCAAGAACGGCCACGGCCTGATCAAATTCTCCGATCCTTCGATACACCGAGGCGGCCGCCATAGGGCTGTCTTTGGCCAGTTTTGCTGCCAATCCTGCAGAGGTCTCTTTATCGCCAATCGCTTCAATGGCCTTTTTGTAGTTATCAACCGCAGTTTGTAAGCCCAAATCCCAATTCGGTTCAGGTAGTTTCCTGGGTGGCAGACTGTCTATGGACAAAGCTGAGGCAGGTTGTGCGTCTGTTGCAGGCTTTGCCTTAACCGCCATCCATTGAAAGCCATCTTCGTGGGTCTTGATTCTGGCCAAAAGGTACTTTGCCAAGGTTTTTGCAGGTTTCCCTCCAGCTTTGACCTGCAACATGAACCGCTCGGTTTTGCCATCGTTTGGCCCATCTGAATCAGGGTGTTTTAAAACGATGACCGCTTTGACCCCCGCCTTATTTACGAAGGTCGCCTCCACATGGTCAGGCTGAAGAGTGGTGCCTTCATTTTGCCATTTACCAGGGGCTTTGCTTACATCTAAAATCTTGGCGAAGAAGTCTTCATAACCGCCACTTATCACAAAGTTGGGAGCAGCGTGGGAATGGCTCGCCAACATGAGCACAGCAATAACGGCCGTTGGTACAAAAAATGCGGATTTGAAATTCATCATCAGGCCTCTCCATAACATACAAGGTCCAGACATCGCGATTTGGTCGCTGGTTTAAGACCTTCTTGGCGGGTGATAATGTACCACATGGTCCCTTCAAAATCATCGCCAGCCGGCTAGCAATTTAGGCGCTGATTTTAGGGCGAGCGGTGATTTTGGGGCCCTAATGTAGTAGCATCAAGGCCGCGGATCCTAGCATGATGGCGGGTCTTTTGAGCTTTTGTGTTGGTTTGGGAAAGAAGCTGGTTTCCATGTGCAGACTTTTGGTCTTCTTGTTGCCCCTGGTTTGTTCCCCCTTACAGGCAACTGAGCTTGCCCCGACAGATTCAGGCGCGGGGCTTGAGCAGGCTGGCAGTCAAGAATTGGGTAGCACAGACAATCCCAAGGCCCCCATTGAAGCACGCGTTGCCAAACCTACTCGTTATGCCAAGCGTGCGGACCAGCCACCGCCTGGGTTTGCTAGATATATCGAGCGGGCCTCTGCGTATACAGGAATCGCGTTTGTCGTCGCTTTTTTGGTCATTTTTCCTTGGATAATCCGAGCCTGTTTGGTATCGCTGCGAGATGACTGGTGGCTGGTGCTTGCGATCAGTGCGGCCGCAATCGGCTTGCGCTTGGTGTTGCCATCCATCCCTGTGATGCACTACATGGGATATCACATCGCCCAGCTTTCGTTCGACCTTGACCCCATTCCAAAGTATGGGTCTGGAGCTTTAGCCGCACATCATCTTTTATTTAAGCTGACTGGACCCAGCCACATAGCATCGATTTGGTTGAACAAGATTGTTGGTGGGTTGCTGGTTTTGCCTTCTGCGGCCCTTATCGCCCTTTTGGGTGGAAGCCGAAAATCTGTAATTGCTGCAGCCCTTTTGGTGGCTTTTGTGCCTTTGTTTGTAAAGGATTCTACGACTGAAAGTTTGGGCGTGTTGACCGCATTTTGGACCATTTGTGGCCTTGTTTTGGCGACTAGTAGCAATTATTCGGTTGCAACCCTATTGGGGATGTTTGTTTCTTTGGGGTTGGCCGTGTTGTCTAGGCCCGAGGCCCTAGTTTTGGTGCCGTTTGGTGCGATTTTGTTAGCCCCCAAAGGTGAAAACCGGCTTTCTACAACTGCGTTTGCCCTGCTGACCTTGGCTACGTTGATTTTTGTTGCCTTAAGGGTTGCCCAAATGACTTGGGCAGTTCTGCTCGAACTGAGCAGGGGAAACACTCCACAAATGGCCAGTTTGGGTGTGGTAAAGACGGTGATTTTGGGAACCATTTGGCGAAATGGGGCCTTTTGGCCTTCCATATTCCCAGTTGGCGTGACACTCGTGGCCTTGCTTTCGCTTTTTGTGCGCAAAATCAGGAGGCCGGCCGCAATTTTGCTTGGACTTGGATTGGTTTGGATCGCCACTTCTCAGCTTGATCTGCCGTATGTCTCCGTGCCGCGGGTGCAGGCGCCTGGTTTGCTGCTAATTACCTTGGCGGCTGCCTTGGGTTTTGAGGGGCTCGGGCTGCATACAAGCGTGGTTGCAGCCTTGGTCATCATTGGTTCAGCTATTTATACTGTGCCCACCCTTTGGGCTAGGTCAAACAGTGACGATGAAGAGGATTTGCTCAGAAAAACAACTGAATTGTTGCCTTCTAATTCAGTCACTGTGGTCCGTCGTGGCTATGAGGACCATCCCTTGGAGCCAGCTCATTTAGATTGGCCTGATTATTGGTTTCAACCTCCTTTCAGGGATGATAAAGTTCGAGATATTAAAAGATTCCTTAGTAAGCCGAACTTTGATAAGCCAGTTTATTTCATCAAGGGGATTCGTTGTTTTTACAGAAAATGTGGCGAAAGGGGCGAGCATCCAGCGTGCTTGGAATTGGGCAAACGCTTCACATTAAAGCCTGTTTATGTAAAGGAAGTGCCCTTAAGACGACTTCCGATTGATCGTAACCTTGCGAACCCGCTGTCTGATATGGATTTTCGGTGGTGCTATTCAGATGATGGCCCCTTTGAGATTGGCCTTTTTCAGGTCTTGCCATAGTCGCCTTCCAACTAAACCTCCTAGGCTGGCTAAACCAGGAAAAATTGGTACTTGATACTGCCTGAACCAACAAAATCTTTAAGGCTTTGGCCGCCTGCCGATTTTGCGATCTTGCAAGCTGTGGAATAAGTACCATCCTTTAAGTGTTCACCATCGAAAGTGTTCCTTTCAGGTTGGGAACTACAAAGGAGGGTCTTTCATGCGATTTCGTTACATAATTTCAGCGGCCGTCACTTTGGCCGTAATATTGGCCTATGTTCATTACCCAAGCGCTGCCGAAAAGAAAGCTCAGATTTGGACTGACGGTGGCGTCAGTTCTAGCGCCAGTTTTAATCCGATGCAAGGTTTTTCAGCCTTGGTTAAGCAAGTCAAACCAGCGGTTGTAAACATTGCTACCAAGATCGAGCGACCTGGCCAAAGGATCCAATCCAGGCGTGGCCCTTCAAATGATCCGTTTGATGACCTGTTTCGACATTTCTTTGGTGACCCCAGCTTTGTTCCACCTCAAAAGCGAAATTCCTTGGGGTCTGGGTTCATAATCAGCGCAGATGGTCACATTTTAACCAACAATCACGTGGTTAAAGACGCCACTGAAATAACGGTCAAACTATCTGCTGACAGTAAGGAACTTGTTGCCAAGGTCATTGGAACAGATGAAAAGTACGATTTGGCGCTTTTAAAGGTTGATGCTGGAGAGGCGTTGCCATTCGTGAAGTTTGGGGATTCAGATCAGCTAGAGGTTGGGGAGTGGGTCGTGGCAATTGGAAGCCCCTTTGGATTGGCCCACACTGTGACCGCAGGTATTGTGTCTGCGAAAGATCGAGTCATTGGTGCCGGACCCTACGATGATTTCATTCAGACTGATGCGTCGATTAATCCTGGAAACTCTGGGGGACCGCTTTTTGATATATCTGGTAACGTGGTCGGGATTAACACCGCGATTCACGCAGCTGGACAAGGGATTGGTTTTGCAGTTCCAGTAAATATGGCAAAGCAATTCATCAGTGATGTCCTAAATTATGGAAAGGTATCTAGGGGATGGCTTGGTATTGGAATTCAGGACTTGACGCCTGCCCTTGCAAAAAGCCTGGGTCTGTCTAGCCCCAGGGGTGTTTTGGTCTCCCAAGTGAATCCGGGAGAGCCGGCTGAAAAGGGTGGAATGAAGCAGGGAGACATCATCATAAGGTTGGGCAACAAGGAAATTGACAGTGTTGGGACCTTGACCAGGACTGCAGGCATGACGCAACCTGGTAAAACTGTGGATGTGGTGGTTATTAGAAATGGCAAGACCATGACCTTGAAGATCACGATGGGCAGTGAGGAAACTAAGTCCGAAGTGGCCTCGTCACCAACAAGTAGAGCTAGTGCTCAAGTTTTAGGGCTGACGCTAGGTGAGCTTTCAAAGAGGGACCTAGCCAAGCTTCCAGGTGGCAAAGGGGTGTTGGTCCAGGAAATAGACCCAAGCAGTACTGCCACTGATTTAAGACCTGGCGATGTCATTTTAGAAGTAAACAGGGCGCCTGTTTCTTCGGTCTCGGCCTTCAAGGCGGCAGTCAACAAGATCAAATCTGGAGACTCAGTCCTGTTCTTAGTCCTGCGTGGTTCATATTACTTTTACTCGGTCGTACAAAAACCTTAAATTCTTTTTTTACAAAAAAGAAGCGTGTCCGCAGACCATTTAACAGATTAAAAATAAAGATGAAAAACTGATTGATGGTGCACAAACGTTCAGCCGCCTTGCGTGAAATTTTTCCGCTTTTTCTGTACGACCTCTAAAAAACCGACCTCCAGTTAGATAAAAATAGTTTAATAAAAACAAATGGTTGTATTTGTGTAGATCGTGTTTTGGAATAAAAAGGATCAAAAGTGATCATATTAGTAGCAAAAAGGATTGTAGAAGGTAGAATGTAATTTCCTGGGGTGCTGGGTGGAGCTATGGCCAGTGGACCGCGAAAACAAGAGCGTTGGAATTTGTATGGAACGGCAACAGTTACATACGACCAAAAATCAGGTCGCGTAACTCTGCCCGCTGACTGGGAGGATATTAACCGCCACATAGCCAAGATAACTCCAAACCCAGAAGGGGAATACCTAGAGCTTCGCAATGCTCATTTTTACGACGAATTCGTTTCAAACGTCCGTACCGCTTTAAAAGATCAAGACTTGGCCTGCATTCAAGCAATCCTCGTAGATTATGTGGGACTTACCGCAGATCTGCAAATTGACGCCAATCTCCGTGTAATCATTCCAAAAAGATTCAGAGACATCTTTGATAATTCCGACCAAGCCGTGTTAGTCGCCATTGGTGACGTCATTCAAATCTGGCCAGCCGAACTGTACGAAAAGGCACAGCAATCAAGACGTGAAGCCTTGCGCAAAGGCTACCAGAACATTGCCAAGAAATTGATTATGGGTGTCAGCCACGAGGAGGAGGTCGAGGTTGATGAATCACAACACTGATTTGGTCCACATTTCAGTGATGTCGAATGAAGTTGTTGAGCAACTGGGGTTTGCTCCTGCTGGAGTGTTTGTGGATGGAACCACAGGTTGTAGGGCAGGCCATGCCAAGGCGATTCTTTCAAGGTTGCCGCAAGCCCGCCAGGTGATTTGCATGGATCGAGATCCTAAGGCCATCAAGTCTTGTCAGTCAGTTTTGGCCGAATTTGAAGGCAGGTACACAGCTGTAAACAGAGGCTACGAGGAGCTGGCGTCTGTAATCGCCGAGCTTGGGATCACTGATGTGTCTGGAGTCAATCTGGATTTGGGGCTTTCCTCTGATCAATTGTCTTCTGAGCGTGGTTTTTCATTCAGAAAGGGACAGCCGCTTGACATGCGCTTTAATCCTGAAGGCGGTGACCCTACCGCGGCTGAAGTTATTGCAAATATTGACCAAAAAGAACTGGCAAAGCAGCTTTGGGAATTGGCGGAGGTGCCAGCAGCTGACCGGCTGGCCAAAAGGATGAAAGAGGCTTCACGTCAGGGTCTGATGGAGACTACTGACGATTTAGTGGCTGTCTGTAATGAAGTCCTGGGTCCACGGATTCGAAAGATCAGTAGTGCCACGCTGCCTTTTCAGGCGCTTAGGATAATGACCAATCGAGAGCTTGAAAGGCTTGATAGCTTTTTGGAAAGTGCCCCAGGCCTCTTGGCCAAAGGTGGGCGAATAGCAATTCTTTCGTTTCATTCCGTTGAAGATCGAATGGTTAAGTTTGCGTTTCGACGCTTGGCTGAAACTGGGGACTTCAAAATGCCGTTTAGGAAGGCAATGAAGCCCAGCCGTGAAGAAATTTTGAGTAATCGACGTTCTAGGAGCGCGAAACTCAGGGTTTTGGAGCGCTGCAATTAAAGGAGATGCGGTGGAACAACCACGCATTAAAAACTGGTTAAGCGCCCTTATCATCTTGGCCTTTGCAGTGTTGGCCACTGGTGTGGGGATTAACCACATAAAAGAAACGCAAAAGATGTTGGTCATCAGAAACCAGATAAACAGGGAACTTGAGGCGCACTTAGAGCACAAAAAACAAAGGGAAATGGTTATCAGGGATGTAACCGAATTGGAATCAGCCATCCGTGTCAAGGAATGGGCAAAGCTGGTTGGGATGAGAAGGCCACATCAATCAGAAAAAATTGAAATTCCGAAAGGGAGTATTGAGTAATGATGGGTAGCTTTAAATGTGTACATAGTTTGGTTGCGGCTGGCCTAGCAATCATGTTGATGGCTGGGTGTGCTGGAACTGGTGCTAACGCTACCAATCAGGCGAAGGCTGAGTACGCATATAAGTTGGCGTCAAACTATTACGCTGATCGCAACATTGCGATGACCCAAAGGGAACTGCACAACGCGCTTAAATTGGACCCTAATCATGTTCAGGCGTTAAACCTGCGTGGATTTGTGCGCTTGGGCCTTAAAGATATTGGCGGAGCTATTGCCGATTTTCAACAGGTATTGAACCTGGATCCTGATTTTCAGGAGGCCCGCAATAATCTCGGGTCGGCTTTGATCGCCCAGGGCCGCTATCATGAGGCAATCGAAGTGCTAGAGCCTCTTTTAGAGGACCCACTTTATCCAACTCCAGCATTTGCACAGGGTAATGTGGGATGGGCCTATTTTCAGCTTCAACAGTACGCGGATGCAAAACGTCATACCGCGATGGCAGTCTTTTTGAATCCTAGATTTTGTGTTGGTCTGAACAATCTTGGACAGATCTGCAAGGCAATGGGTGACATACGTGAGGCGGTTTCAAACCTGGAAAAGGCTATTAAAACCTGTCCCATGTATGCAGAGCCTCATTATCACTTGGGTGTGATTTATCAGGAGATGGGGCAGCTAACTGAGGCTACTGCCGCATTTGCAAAGTGCGTTGAATTGGCTCCGGAAACGGCATTGGGCAAAAGGTGTGCTATCCGACAGTAGGTCGAATGATGGGCGTTCGTGAGAAATTTAGACGATTAGGGAGGTGGATAGCCGGATCTAACTCGCAGACTGAGGCGGAGATCCTGCATCGTATGGTTGGGGTAACAGCGTTTGCCCTGGCGGCGCTGGTCTTTTTTGTTATCAAGTTTGGAGCGTTGCAGAAAAACGAAATCGAGGCTAGGGCGACACAACACGCTCATGCCACTAAACGTGCCAAAACCATTGTAGGTCGTAGGGGAGATATCTACGACAGGACTGGAAGCAAGATTTTGGCGACTACTTCCTTGGAGCCGGCTGTGGTGTTGCGGGGGGTTCCAGCCTATTTTGATCGTAAATCTGCGGCATATCAGCTTGCAGTTCCACTTGATATGGACCCTGAGCGCCTGCAAAAGTCATTTCAGACTACTTCCGAGAACATTTTGATTAAAGAAAGGCTGACCGAACAAGAGGTCAGCGCTGTGGAAAAACTGGGGATTAGTGGCATATCTATTGAACATCATTACCATAGATTCTATCCACTAGAGAACTTGCTAGGCTCAGTGCTTGGTTATCTGTCGGTGGTAACCAGTGAAGAAGTGGCGCCTGTTATAGAGGTGCTGGATTTGAATTCAGAACCAGAATTAGCCAAATGGATTCCATTGGTTGATAGCTTGCGGGCAATCACCGGATATGACGCGACACCACAAAAGGTGACCAGAAAGTATCAGCCAGACACTTACCTGGCTAGAAAGGGCATTGAACTTAGCTACGACGACGTGTTGAGGGGGCGAAGCAAGAGGCTGGGCCAGGTTAGTGATAGCAGAGGCAGGCTATTTCCATTGGGCTCTGCAGAGGATGTGTTGTTGACGGCCGGTGACAGCATCCTGTTGTCTGTGGACGTTGATATCCAAATGGTGCTGGATGAGCAAATCGAGGCCCACGTGAAGGCTCAGGCTGCCAGGGGCGGGATGGGAGTGATCCTGGACGCGAAAACTGGTGACATTCTTGCGATGAGTTCATATCCGTTCTTGGACCCTAACAATTTTAAGGCTGCTTGTGGTGCGACAAGTGGGCAGGTTGATGATGGCTCTAACGCTTGTCGTAACAAAGTCGTGGAATTCCCATTTGAGCCAGGGTCGATCGCCAAAATGGTAACTGCGATGATTGGCTTTGATATTGGGGCGTTTGAACCTGGAACAAGGCTTCCTGGGGTTGGTAGCCCTTGTTTTGTTGGTCGAAATAAGGTTCGGGATACTCATGGCTTGAAAAAAGGCGAAGAATACACCGTTTCATCTGCATTCAGGCATTCATCAAACTGCGCTTTTGCAGAACTGGGCGGCAGGATTGGGGGAAAACGGTTTTTGCAGGGGTTAATCAGGCTTGGAGTTGGTGCCAAAACTGGCATCGACTTGCCTGGAGAACGCATTGGTAGGGCGATCACCAGCAGGACTAGAATGACCGAGATTGATGCGAAAGCCGCAGGTTATGGCTACGGTTATTACACATCGATCATCAACATGGCCTTACTGACGGCGGCCGTAACCATGGATGGCGTTAAACCTATACCGCAGTTGGTAATAGGGAAACGGTCGCATGATTCGGACAATCTGGAAATTATTCCAAGGCCAAAGCCCCAGCGTGTTATTTCTAAACGTGCAGCCAGACAGGTGAAACAGCTGATGGTAGATGCCATCATGTGGGAACCAGAAAAGGGGCGTGCTTATCATCCTGCTAGGCCGAAGCTTTATTCGGCAGCTGGTAAGACTGGCACCGCCAGGATCAACTTGGGTGGCAACTATACCCAAAAGGCCTACAACACATCGTTTGTTGGATTTGCACCAGCTGAAGAACCAGAGATAGTCGTTGCATTAACACTGATTGACCCACAAAAAAATAAACTGGCTGCACAAGCTGTCGGGCCCGTTTTTAGGGCCGTTGTTGATAGGGTTTTGCCCATTCGTGGGATTGAGGCCGTTGAACTGGAGGAGGCACATGCCCAGCGTTGACAGAAACTGGGTTGAAGCTGTCGCTCAATCTTTGGGGTATAAATCCCCAACCGAAATTCCAGGGATAACTGCGAACTCTAAGGCTGTGAAGCCTGGCTGGGTTTTTGTGGCTGTTAAGGGAAGTAAGGTTGACGGGCACACGTTTATTCCAGATGCGATTGCCGCTGGGGCCGGTTTGTTGATTGTTGAAACTGAACTTCCTGGCGATGCACGCGTGCGTGGGGTTTATCAAGGGGTGCCGTACTTAAGGGTTGCCGACAGTCGTTTGGCTTTGGCACACCTGTCGTGGGCCAACTACGACCATCCGACTGACAAGTTCGCCTTGGTGGGTATTACAGGAACCGACGGAAAAACATCTAGTGCACAGTTGACGTTAAGTGGGCTACAGGCGTGTGGCCATATAACTGGGTCTGTTGGTACCATTACCTATGACATTGATAAAGCAAAGGAACCGGCCTCCTTGACGACCCCAGGTCCAGAGATTTTAGCGCCTTTGTTTGAACGGATGGTCGATGCTGGTGTGCAAACTGCGGTGATGGAGGTCTCATCACACGGATTGGCGCTTAATCGAGTTTATGGTTGCAATTTCAGGTGCGTCGTTTTTACGAATATGACCAGGGACCATCTGGACTTTCACGGTTCTTCTAAAGAGTACGCAAACGCCAAGCTGCTGCTGTTTTCTGAAGTAATTGCGAACAACCCAGATACCTTGGGGGCCGTAGTTAATCAAGATGATCCGCTGTATCAACGGATAGTCGATGTATGTCCAGTACCGGTAGTCGGATTTTCCCTGAATCCTGATAGTGCCGCAGCAATTGCCCCCATCAAGGTTCATTATGGACTTGATGGAATTAAAGGCACCTTGCGGACTCCTTGGGGCAACGTTTCAATCGATAGCAAGTTGATTGGCAAAAACAATCTAAAAAACATCATGACTGCTATTGGGGTTGGAGGGGTGTTAGGTCATGACATTACACGCTTTGCCGCGGGCGTATGTCAACTGGACAGGATTCCAGGTCGTTTGGAGGCAGTTTCAGGTAAACGAAACGTCAACGTGTTTGTTGATTTTGCACATACACCAGATGCGATTACAGGGGTGCTTAGCATCCTTAAGGAGTTGGCTCCAAACCATCCTATTACCGCGGTGTTTGGCGCTGGTGGCAGCCGAGACGCAGGTAAACGTCCTTTGATGGGAAGGGCTGCAGCGCTGCTGGCGTCTAAGGTTGTGGTCACATCTGACAATCCAAGGGCCGAAGATGCAAAGGCGATTGCCGCACAGATAGTGGCCGGCATCGATGAGTTGAAAGAGCAGGGGATTGCCACTGGAGAGGTCATTGTTGAAACGGACCGTCGTTTGGCCATTAAGCTGGCGATAGAAACTGCTGAAGATGGCGAAGTTATTGTGATTTTGGGCAAAGGGCATGAAACCACCCAAGATTTTGGGACCCGAGTCATCCATTTCAGCGATGTTGAAGTTGCAAAGGAGTATTTAGACTCATGAGTCGAAAGTACCAAATCAAATTAACAGGTGAGTTGATTGCCGAGGCCGCAAATGGCGATTTGATTAAAGGTGCTGATATTGAGGCGGTACACGGGGCTTCTATAGACACAAGAACCGCCAAGGCTGGTCAAGTATTCATCGCAATTCCTGGTCCCAACTTTGATGGACATCAATTCATGGACGAGGCTATTGCTAAGGGATGTGTTGGCCTTGTTGTTAACAACGAGTTCATTTCAAGGGCCGTTGCAGCTTCTGGTGAGGCGCCTGATCGCGTCTTTGTGGTGGCAGTTGAAGATACAGTCAAAGCCATTGGAATGATTGCAAATACTTGGATTCATGTGCTAGGGCCTAAAGTGGTGGCTGTGACCGGTTCGGTTGGAAAAACCACTACTAAAGAGTTGTTGGCCGAATGCATGAAAACCCGATATGTGACCTTGGCAACCGTTGGAAACTTGAATAATCACATAGGTTTGCCCTTGACAGCCCTTTCTTTAAAGCCAGAGCATGAGGCAGTTGTTTTTGAAATGGGGATGAATCATGCAGGGGAGATTGCTCACCTGTGCAAAATTGCTCGTCCGCAAATTGGCGTTGTGACTTATGTTGGTCCAGTTCACTTGGAGGGCTTGGGGTCGATTGCTGCAATTGCCGACGCCAAATCCGAGTTGATTTCAGCGCTGCCTAAAAACGGTGTGGCCGTCCTCAATGCAGACAATCCACACGTAATCGCGATGGCTCAGCGTGCCCCTTGTCCGGTCATGACTTTTGGCTTTGATGCGAATGCGACGGTGCGAATCGTTGAAGCCCAAATCGATGAAAGGGGGCTGTTGACGCTTAGTTTGCAGTATAAAGATGAAATAATTCCAGTGGCTACCTTTTTGGTGGGCTTACACAATGCGGCTAATGTAGCAGCTGCCGTTACTGCTGCAATTGCCGCTGGGGTCCCATTTGACAAGGCTTGTAATGCTATTGGTTTGGTGACTCCTTCAAGTCACAGATTGGCCGTTATTCAGGCTAATTACTTTCGGATTATTGACGATTGTTACAACGCGTCTCCACCGTCCATGGCAGCTGCTTTGCAGGTTTTGGCTCAAAACCAAGGCCGAAAAGTTGCGATTTTGGGGGACATGCTGGAATTGGGGGCCGCCACTGATGTAGCTCATCTGGAATTGGGCAGTTTGGTGGCCGCCAAGAAAATCGATGTGCTGATTGCGGTTGGTAAGTATTCGGATCGAATTGTTCTGGGGGCTAAAGATTCTCAAGGCTTTGAGGCCGAGGTCTACAAGGTTGACGATGCCATCCAGGCGGCAAAAATCGCTGAGGTGGTTGTAACTAAAGGGGATACCGTGCTTGTAAAGGGGTCCAGAGGTGTTGGCCTAGACATAGTTGTAAAGGCTCTGGAATCGCTTTCTGGGCGCGAAGAGTTAAGTAACTGACCTTGTTTTTTGGGGTTTGCTGATTCTGGCCCACTTATTGGGGCCTGGGTAGGGTGCCATGAGTACATGGAGCGTTAAGTTTAGAAAATTCTGGCCTAGGACAGGATTTATCGCCAATAGCAGAGGCGGACAACTTGATATATCCATGCTTTTGGCAGTTGTCACCCTGTTGGTTGTCGGAACTTTGTTAGTGTTTTCAACAACTTTAAAGCCGGGTATTGTTGCCGCTGGTGGTGACCCCTACTTCAACCTTAAACGCCACCTGATGTTCATGGGCATTGGCATAGGCGCCTTTGTTGTAGTGCTCAATATTTCGGATTCTGTACTAAACGCAATAGCCCATAGTCTTTTACCAATTTCCATAATCCTGCTTATGGCGATATATCTGGTGCCAAATTTGGGAGTCACTGGAGGCAAGTCTACACGATGGATTGCGGTTGGTGCGTTCACGTTTCAGCCATCCGAGCTTGCCAAGCTAGGGTTTGTTTTATACTTGGCCAAATCACTTGCGCATAATCAGGCAGTTGTACACAGGTTTGTTTATGGTCTCGGCCCCGCATTGGTCGCATTCGGACTGTTAACGGTTCTACTTTTACGCCAGCCAGACGTAGGGTCCGTAATGGTTCTTGGAATATTGATGATTCTGATGTTCTTGGTGGCTGGTACTGGAGGATGGAATCTTTGGGCAATCTCAGTTGGTGCGGCTATAGGATTTCTTATCATGGTGGTAGCTTGGCCTGCAAAGTTTCAAAGGGTCTTTACCCCGCTATATTTGGACCAAGTTAGTCTCGGCGAAGGCTATCAACTGACACATGCCATAACTTCTTTGGTGCTGGGTGGGACGTTTGGTCAAGGCTTGGGTCAAGGTGCTCACCACAGTTTGGGGTTCCTGCCAGCTTCACATAACGACTTCATCATGGCAGTCGCAGGGGAAGAGCTTGGTTTGTTTGGAGTGGCATGCCTGATGATTTTGTACGCAGTCATCTTGATTAGAGGTGTTGCTACCGCCAGATTGGTACAAGGGGTGTTCGCCAAGTACGCGGTGTTTGGTCTTACCATGCTGCTGGTCCTTCCGGCGATAGTTCACCTTGGAGTCAATCTTGGCCTGCTGCCGACTAAGGGCTTGGTCTGTCCCTTCATGTCTTATGGAGGTACGGCGCAGGTAGTCAATCTGGTGACATTTGGCCTAATCCAACGTTTTCACATTGAGGCTACAGCTGAAGACGCGCAGGTAGCTTTCGCAGCACATCCGCCAAAAACTGTAGAACCGAGTACTGATGAAGGGGGGAGCATAGCAGCCGCATGGAGGTCAATATGATTTTTAGCAGAAACAGAAAAAAGATGACCGTAAGGGAGGCCCTTAGTGCTGCTAGTTCAGCGATGGTGGCGGGCATAGTGGGATTGACTAGGCGATATCTGGTTCATGCAATTGCCGTCCTTGGTATTGCTGGCCTTATAGCTGCGGTTTTTTACACGCGGGATGCCTTTAATAATTCCCCAACATTTAGATTAAAAACCATAACTGTCACTGGCAACCATTCGATGGGCGACGAGGAGATTGCCTTCTTATGTGGGTTGGAAGTTGGTGAAACAAAGATGCGTTTCACGAAGGCTGACGATGTTAAGGCAAATTGCCTTGCCGACCCACGTCTTTACAACGTTGTTGTTGAGTTAAGGCAACCGTCTTCGATAACGCTGGAGGTGTTCGAGAGAAAAACCGAGATGTATGTGGCGCTGAGTGATGGGCTTTGGGCGGTAAGCCAGCACGGCGAGATTTACATGCCGGTTGAGACCAGCGAGATACAGCCTCTACCAATACTGATAAGCCGCCAAAAATTGTTGCAAGATATTCCAGCAGTTAAGGAGCCGACTAACAGGAAGTCGCACTTTCAACGCAGCATGTATAAAGTGGCGCTTCTTGAATATAACCAATATGTTACGCGCCAAACTAGCATAGTAAGGCAGGCCTTGTCTTTGAAACGTACGATAGCCCGAGCCCCAATTAACCAATGGCGTGATAGCTTGGCACTTGAACTGGAGTATCACGAACTGTTGGGCTTTTCAGTTAAAGAAATAGGTGAAGAATTTTTGGTCCGTTTTGGACACGCCCCTTTTTCAAGAAAAAATCAACGGCTGCAATTAGCTTTAAGGTACCTTGAAAAAAGGACGACTAGGGAAGCCAAGGAGGTCTTTGTCGACAACGAGGTTCGTCCAAATGAAGTGGCGGTTCAGGTGGTTAACAAGGAATACGCAGGGCTTGCTGATTTAGGAGGCTACAGGTGAGGCAACGAGTTAAAACGATCGCTACCTTAGAACTTGGGTCTTCTAAGGTCGTAATCACAGTGGCTGATGTGGGACCAGAGGGTATCTCCGTCAGGGGTGTAGGTGTAGCTCCAGCAAACGACTGCTTGAGGGAAGGCAACATTGTCAATCTTGCTGGGTTGGTTCAGGCCATTAACACGGCGAAGCTTGAAGCTGAAAACATGGCTGGTTATACCATAGGCGAGGTCTACGCTTCGGTATCTGGTAGCCATGTCTATGGAGTGACAAGCTCCGCGATGACCAACTTGAAGCATGGAAAGGTGCTAAACAGTGATGTGCGCGACGTTTTATCGAACGCCACAGTAATTTCGCTGCCGCCAAATCAAAGAGTGGTTGACATATACCCATTGTCATATTCGGTTGATGGCATTCAAAACATCGATAATCCGATGGAAATGTCAGGTAAGCGTCTCGATGTTAATGCGCATCTTGTGACTGCTTCTGGCGGCGCCATCGACAACATCTCGAAGTGTGCTGCCAGAGCAGGCCTGAGAGTGGTCAAAACCGTGTCAAGCGCTTTGGCATCGGCTTTAGCTGTTTTGCACGATGAGGAAAGGGAAATTGGAGCCGCTGTCTTAGATTTTGGCGCTGGGCTTTGCGAGCTAACTATCTGGGAAAAACAGGGTTTGGTTTACACTGCTGTGATTCCTGTTGGCGGTCATAACATAACCGAAGATATTGCCGCAGGTTTGAGCACTCCAATTGCAGTGGCTGAAGAACTCAAGGTAACTCAGGGACACGCTTATAACACCTCTTACACAAACGGAACCACTATCCAGGTGCGTGGAGCTGGTGGTCGCGGCACTTACAATTACCATATAAACAATCTGTACATGATCATCGAGGTGCGCTTTATAGAAATCTTTTCACACGTACGCAGCCAACTCGCGAACTATGGCATAAATGACTCTTTGCCAGGCGGATTAGTACTAACTGGAGGAGCATCTAAGATGCCAGGGCTTATTGATGCGGCAGATGAAGCCCTTAACATGAGCGTGAGAATAGGAATTCCAAGGGATGTTAAAGAGTTATCGACAATCTTAAATGATCCCGCAATGGCCACATCTTATGGGCTTTTGGTGTGTGCAAGTATGCGCTACAACACCGAAATTCCAAGGGCTAAATTGCCTGGTGGTCCGCCGCAACAGCGGGGGCTATTGAAAGAAATAGTTAGAAAAGTTAAGGGGTTTACAATTTAGGTGCACAGCCTAAGTGGATAGTTATGTAAGTCAACAGGGGGCGGTCATGACAAAAAGAAACGTTAACCAAGGTCAGATTAGATGGGATGGGCTGCTTGAAAAGGAGGATGCTTTGAGTAGCTTTGATGTGATTGACGACCCTGTCCTGGATGAACCGAAAGCTAAGTGCTCGGGCGGTTCAGATGGTTATGGCATTGATATCAGGGTGTTTGGTGTGGGTGGTGGAGGGGTGAATGCCATTGATACCATGATAAAAGAAGGTGTCGAAGATGTTGAGTTCATTGCGGTTAACACGGACGCGCAGCATCTAAAACGGTCCCTTGCAGCTATCAAACTCGCGCTGAACACAAACACTCGTGGGCATGGGGCTGGGGGTGATCCGGAAGTTGGCAGGGCTGCGGCGAAGGCTGAGGAAGACCGTATCAGAGAATTCCTTGAGGGCACTGAATTGCTGATATTGGCAACTGGGCTGGGAGGTGGAACTGGGACAGGGGCCTCATTAGCCATAGCTGAAATTGCTAAGGAGATGAATATTTTGACCCTTGCTATTGTTACTCAGCCATTTTCTTGGGAAGGCAACTACAAAAAAGAGATAGCTGACAAAGGATTGGAAGAGCTAAAGGGCCTTGTAGACTCATATATTCGCATACCGAACGATAAAATGAAGAAGGCTTCAGGGGTTCCCAGAAGCATGCGGGAGGATTTTATAGAACTGGACAGGGCTTTAGCCGAGTCTGTTTCGGCCGTTGTTCGCCTTATTAACAAATACGGCACAATTAATCTGGACTTCGCAGATCTCGAAAAGGCTCTTAAAAATGGTGGCTTGTGTGTAGTTACTACTGCATCCGCCGTTGGTAGCGACGCTGCTATGCAAGCTTATGAGAAAGCTATAAAAAACCCCTATCTTGAGGATACCCCCATTGAGGATGCCCAAAGGATGTTGGCTTCTTTGTCTATGCCCGCGAAAACCAGTGGAGATGTTGTTGCCTTCATTAACCAGCAACTTGAGGCACGACGGGAGGAGAAAGCGTTTTATAAAACTGGTTTAAGGTTTAAAGATGAAGATGAGGACGAGGACAATCCGGATAGTTTCGATATCATCATAATTGCTACTGGTATGCAGGATTGTGTGACTGTGACAGAGGATGAAATCATTGCGGCTGAAGAAGATCCGGTTGAGGTACAGTTGCAGGAGAGACATGGATATTCTGGACCTCGATATAGATCAGGTGAACTAGGAGGAGGGCAAGTTAGTATTTGGCCGGCTACTGGCACAGCCGCCCATCAAATTGATAACAATCCTGGTGTAGCCAATCCCATCTCTGCGTACGGACCTCCTAGAATTGTATATTCAGTGCCACCAATGCAACCTAGGAAGCCTGGGCAGCTTGGACAGCCTGGGCAGCCAGTACAACCTGGGCAAGGCGTTGTAGCACCAAGATATTCCCCCAATCAGACGGTTGTAGTAGTTAGTGATGGACAACCAAGAAGTGAATTTGAGCACCAGGGAACTTACCCTCTGAATACACGCACCAATCGTAAATAGTTACCAAGGGCTAAAAAATGAAAAGTCTGACCAGATATCTTGAATTTAACGTTCCTGCACGCCGTGGTTTTATCAATATAACAAGGACCGTGGAGGAGTGTGTAAGGGACAGCAATGTTCGTGAAGGGCTATGCCTTGTGAATGCCATGCATATAACTGCCAGCGTTTTTATAAACGATGATGAATCTGGCCTACATCAGGACTATGATGAATGGCTGGAGCGCTTGGCGCCACATGCCCCAACCAGCCAGTACAGGCACAACCTGACTGGGGAAGACAACGCTGATGCCCACATGAAAAGGCAGATCATGGGGCGCGAGGTCGTGGTCGCCATAACCAATGGAAAGCTGGACTTCGGCACTTGGGAACAGATTTTCTATGGTGAGTTTGATGGTAGAAGGCGAAAAAGAGTGCTTGTCAAAATCATCGGTGAATAATCAGCTTTCAGGCCCTCGATTCAAAGGGAGCAGCTTACTTCTTGTCGCCATATTTCTGTTTTCTGAAGGCTGGCTAGTTTGGTTGGCGGCCATTAATACAACTCCAGGCCAGGTTTTTTTGGGCTATCCCCACATCCCGACCGATCATTACGCATACAAGATGATGACCGAGCAATCGCGGGAAGATGGGCGTTTTTTTACCGACAACATGTTTACAACCCAGGAGCAAGATGGCCGCTATCTTATGTCTGGGCTTTCTGTGACGGGATGGATTGAGGCGCTGTTTCCAAGGGCGGCGCATGCTTGGATTTGGCATAGCCTGCGCCTGCTGGCCCTGGCTGCGTTTTGCGTTGTCTTGTTAAAACTGTGTCAAAGCCTGTTTGGTGGGCGGACGTTGGTCGCCTTGCTTGCTTTTGCCGCGCTGTTGTTTTCCCAGGGGATTGATTGGTTGTGGCGTTTATTCGTTTCAAAAGGCTTGATATCGATGCCAGGTGGGCAATGGCTGGAAAATCCATGGAACTTCAATCTGTTGTGGACTGGGACCCTTGCTACCTGGGTATGGCCCGTGATGATCCTGACAGGGATGATAGTGTTGGAAATTCGCAAGCCACGTGAGGATTTGCTTCGCGGCTTGCTGCGAGGCCTTGCCTTTGCGGCGCTTTTTAGTGTTCATCCATATACAGCCTTGTTTTATTTGGCCTTCACAGTTTTGATAATCGTTTTTGGGGGTATAGGTGAGAGTCCTTGGAAGCAAAGGATTATTGCAAGTTTAAAGGCGAATGTTGGGATTTTGGTGGGAGTGGTCCTAGTTGGGATTTATGCGTTGTGGGCCAGAGATGACACTGTGTATCGCCTTGGTTCCGATCAGGTCCGGCTGTGGCGCCTTTGGTATTGGCCGCATCTGTGGCCCGTTGTTTATGGTCCTCAACTGGTGTTTGCCGTATTTGGACTGTTGGCAGATTTTGGTAGGGGAGGGCGGGTTGTCAAATTGTGGCTTGTTGCCGCTTTGCTTATGTCGCTAAATCCAATGGTGACAGGCGCAAAATTTCAGTTTTTGGCGACCATTCCCTTGATTTTGCTTGAGGTTGCAGGCGTTTCATATCTGTTTGGGCGATTTCCAAAGGCAAGGCTGCTTAAGGTTGGGGTAGCATTGATTGCGGTTTTGTCGTTAGGCGGCTACGTTGAGGCGATGACCTCGGACCTAAGGGCGCCCGAAGTTGTAGATGCCAGCGAGGCAAGCCCTGACATGCTTAAGACCTTGGAATTTTTGAGAACTCAAACTGAAGGCGGCGTTTTATGTCATCCAACTGATGGTGCTATAGTGCCTTGGAAGGCGCACAAGACCGTGTTTGTGGGCCAGTGGTTTCTAAGTACCAGATTTTATGAAAAAGTTGACCTGGTCCGCTGGTTTGTTCAGGGGCCCGCATCCGATGAAGCAAGGCTCGACTTTTTGGCAGCTGCCCACATCGCTTATGTGCTGGATAGTCCACGTCTTAGGTCCTTTGGAGCCGTGCCCGAGATTGATGGATTAGTCGAGATATTCCGGACAGATTCAGTAAGGTTATTGACAGTATCTAATTTTGATCGTAGTAAAAATCAGCAGACGGACTAAAACTGGGAGGGAAAGATGCTCACGGTTAGATGGGTTTTGTTCGGGGCATCGTGTTTGGCACTTGCAGGTATGCTCGCATGTTCCGAGCCTACTTTACAGGAAGCCAAAGATTACGATTATTTAACTCAGCCCATTGCAATTTTGAATACTGATTGGGGGGTTATTCCATTGCCGAATGACTTTCTAAACCCCGTCAGGCAGTCAAAAACGGTGAATATTCCAGGTGTACGCCCGCCACGCGAGGCACCAGAGGGCATGGCCCTGCCTATTGTTGACGCCGAGGCTGCCGCCCAAAAGGAATATCTGGGATATCCAGGCGTTGAGGACCCGCCCTTGACAAAGGCGCTGTTGGCTGGGATGAACAAGTTAAATGGTTTTATAACCAGTTTTGCGCCAAATATTCCATTTAACCGCCCAGTTGACGCGGCTTCCATTGTGCCCTTTGATGGTGGTAACGCAGCGGAAGCAAACATATTTTTCATGGATATTACGGATGCAGAAAACCCCGTAGTGATACAGCCAAATAATTATCTGCGTCTGTTCAACTGGGAGCAGGCCACCAAAATGCCATACAAGCTTTATCTGCGATTTCCGGCGGCTGGTTTCCTGCAACCACCCAAGGATTTTGAGCCTGGCCATACATACGCAGTCGTCATGACCGGATGGACCGACAATGGGGTAAAAGATTCAGAAGGCAACCCCTTTAAATCCGATGGCTCTTTCCTGGTTTTTGCCCAGGAGGACATTTTTCCGGAAACTGGGACTGCGTACATAGGGCCTGATGGAAGCTCCAGAAATAGCGTTGTGCCAGATCTAGCGATGGCCCAGCAGGCTGAAGGTGCTAGGCAGTTGACCAATCAGGTGCTAAAGGTCTGGGAGGGGCTTGATGGTATCGCCTCTTCAGGTTGGACCCGCCAAGAGGTCATCGTTGCCTTTTCTTTCACTACAGCAACTAACCCAATGCCTAATTATTTTGATGCAGTAAAGGCGTTTTTTGGACAAGCTGCAGTTGTCCCGCAGCCGTCCGACGCCATTGAAGGGACAGACGGCATTTCAAAGGCTAAGGCTGACTGTTCACCCAAGTTGACCTTCACCTTGGACAAGCCAGTGGCCCCAAAGACTGTCAACAACAAAACAGTGCGCTTGTTTAAGGTTGATGGACAGCAATACACAGAGGTTGGGCTGATAGTCACCGCGAAAAATGATGAGACCCTTTCAACTGTTGAGGCCACCCCAAAAACGGCACTTGAGCCACAAACTCTTTATTTGGCTGCTGTAACCAATGGTATTCGCAGCCTTGATGGTTTAGCTGCGGCCACCGACCAGACATATTTTGGCTTAACAAGAGCCGCGCTGAAGGTGGTTGATGGAGACGGTAACTGGTCTTTTACTGACACTCCTTTGGTAGCCCAAAATGATAAAGGCGAATTGGTGTGGCAGTCTGCTCACTTGGATAGCCGGCTTGACACCTTGATCCTGAATGGTGCAACGCAAGATGCAGACGTCGATGATGACGCCTTAGCAAGCGCTGGGGAAACCTTGGTGAATGTACTGTCTTATCTTGAGGGGATGCGCAAAATCTACAAGCCTCACATTGACTGGCTGGTGCTGGGAAATGACGGTAAGCCAGGAATTCCAGGCCAAGAGGGCGTGGATAACATTGTCGCCGAGCGTGAAGACCTAGTCCTGGTGTGGACATTTACCACAGGCGCCTGTGAGCAGTAGGAGGTTGTCATGAAGATTCGCAATGTTGCATTTGTTGCGGCTTTTGTTGGGTTGATGGCCTTTAGTCAGGCGGCGTCAGCTAGTGGCTTTTTCATTCAGGAATTTTCAGCTGCCGGCCTTGGCCAGGGGATGGCACTTGTGGCCTCAGGCAGTCGCCCGGCTTCTCAGTATCAAAACGTGGCCAACCTTTCCTTTATGGAGGGGCTGTGGCTTGAAGCAACTGCTACTACCTACTTTTTTGATGGTGGTTTTGAAAACACAAGTGGGGACTTCACGTCGATTACTAATGCCCCACAAGTAGTGCCAACGTTTTTCGCATCCTATCGGATTAACGACTGGTTAGCGGTTGGTTTTGCAGAATTCACCGCTTTTGGGCTGTCTATGAGCTGGCCAAAGGACTGGGAAGGGCGTCATATTTCATACAGTTCAGGTTTGCAGACTTTCACCCTGAATCCAAACATCAGCTTTGGGCCTTTTAAAGGGTTTGCAGTTGGTGTCGGTTTTAATGCGATGTATGGCGCAATTGACATCAAAAGGGGGTTGACTCTAGGCATGAATCCCCCTGGTGACACAGCTTCAAATTCAGTTCACCTGCATGCTTCTGCTTGGGGTTTTGGGGCAAATGTCGGGGTGATGTACCAGCCATCTGAGCAAGCCCGCATTGGCTTTGCCTATCGATCAGGCATCAAGATATCGACCAAAACTGGCAAGATGGACTATGACGTCAACGAGGCTTTTTCAGCGCGTTTTCCAGACCAAACCTTTGAGGCGGACATTAATTTGCCTCACATCATAATGGCTGGTATGCGTTACTGGCCGATTAAGGATCTGTCTCTTGAATTAGACCTTCAGTGGGTCCAGTGGTCGTCTTATGATGAGCTGAATTTCAAGATGTCCAAGGGGCTTGGCCTTGGCCCAGATGCCAGACAGATGACCCTAACGGAACGTAAGGATTATCACGATTCTATCCAGCTTCGTTTGGGGATGGAGTACAAGTTCTTAAAAGATATAATGGCGTTAAGGCTTGGTTTTGTTTGGGACCAAAATCCAGTTCCAGACAAGTCGGTTGACCCCATGCTGCCTGACAGTGACCGTTTAATGGGAGCAATTGGGTTGGGCGCTATCTACAAGGGTTTTATTATCGACATTGCTTACAAGCCAGTGTTTGGATTAAAGCGTAAGGTTACTTTGGAAAGCGGTGCGCCCATGGCTGGAACTTACAGCCTGATGGCCCACGATCTGTCTGTAACGCTTGGATATCATTGGGGCGGCCCAAAGAAGAAGGTTCAGGACCCCGAAGTGATGCCCGAGTAATGATTCGGTTTCCGGGGATGGTCTCATGACCAATTCCAGACGTTTGATTCGTTTTGTCCCAAAAATTTCTGATTGCTACTCGTAATTAAGACAGGGATTGTGCGTTTTTCTTGTCGCGCCTTTATCGGCAGACAACTTTTTTGAGTTTTGGCCCTTGTGGAGTGGCTAGTTTGGCCTCATTATCATGGCCAGGGAATTGGCCCAGTTTACAAAGGCTTTGACAAAGCTTTTTATCTAAGGAGCAAATAATGGCAACAAAAACATTGGCAGACGTAAATGTCGCCGGTAAAACAGTATTGATGAGAGTGGATTTCAACGTGCCTTTGAAAGGTGGTGAGATTACAAACGACCGCCGCATTGTTCAGGCTCTTCCAAGTATTCGTACAGTCATTGAAAATGGTGGCAAACTTGTGCTGATGAGCCATCTCGGACGCCCATCAGGGGAAGGTTTTGAGGCTGATTATTCCATCGCACCGGCTGCGAAACGGTTGGGTGAACTTTTGGGCAAACCTGTTGCAGTCGGTCCACAGACTGTCATTGGTCCCAAGGCTGTTGAACAAGTCGCAGCGATGAAACCAGGTGATGTTTTGTTGCTTGAAAACGTTCGTTTTGTGGCTGGTGAGACCATTGCTGATAAGGCGAAAAAGAATCCAGACAAGAAGCTGACCGAGCAACAGCAAAAGGAACTTGACGATTTTGTGGCAGGTCTGGCCGAGCTAGGTGACCTGTATGTTAACGACGCCTTTGGTACTTGCCATCGAAAGCATGCCTCGATGTACGGCTTGCCCAAGGCGATTGTTGCAAAGGGTGGCCAGGCAGTGGCTGGCTTTTTGGTTGAAAAGGAGATTCGCTATCTTCATGAGGCAGTTTCTGAACCAAAACGACCGTTTATCGCCATCTTGGGTGGCGCGAAGGTTTCTGACAAGATTAAGCTGATTGCAAAACTGCTTGATCAGGTTGATGGAATCCTGATTGGTGGAGCCATGGCTTACACCTTGTTGAAGGCTCAGGATGTCAAGATTGGAAACAGCCTGTGCGAAGAGGATCAGGTTGCCCAAATGAAGAGCCTGCTTGCCAGCGGTAAGATTAAGCTTCCAGTTGACCATGTTGTCACTGATGATTTTGCCAATGGAAAGCCAAAGGTCATAGAAGGGATAGATATTCCGGACGGATTCATGGGGATGGACATTGGGCCAGCCACAATCAAGGCTTACAGCGACGTGATTGCCAAGGCTGGAACAGTAGTATGGAACGGCCCAATGGGGGTGTTTGAAAAGCCGGACTATGCAAATGGCACCAAGTCGGTGGCCCAGGCACTGGCTGACGCGACTGCAAAGGGCACGGTCAGCGTCATCGGTGGCGGTGACTCGGCGGCTGCTGTAGAGCAGATGGGGCTAGATGAGGCGATGACCCACATCTCCACTGGTGGTGGCGCAAGTCTTGAGTATTTGGAAGGAAAACCCATGCCTCCAATTGAGGTTTTGGACAAGAAGGGCTAACGTCCCTCATCGTCACAAAATCTGCAACTTGTGATGCTCTATCACCCTATCAATCTGCGCAGGAATTTCACCAATAGGCCTATTACTCGAAAATAATGCATTGTTTGCCAAGTAAAATGGAGTGTCGTCGCCAGCCATCTTTATCTTAATATCTTGGCCAAGGCATGGTTTGCTGCAGGTTTCGGGCACTATATACAAATGTTTCTGTTTTGCTTGCCTAGAAAGATAGGAACAAGCACGACCTGAAGCCAGCATCGTAGGGCCAACGTGTAGCGTAAGCTTGTTGATAACAGTGGAATTCCAGATCGGCCAGATATTTGGAATAGAGATCTCAGCACGATTAATGGACAGCATCTTTGCCAATTCTTCGAGATGTAAAATAGCTGGTGCAAAAGCAATTGAGTGCTGATCAATCTTGGCGCCAGGTCTAATCAACCTTGGGTCATCTCGCATCTTCACAAGGAGCCTGCCAATCGAAATGATCGCATCGGGCCCCAACATTTTGCGCAGGCCAAACAAAGTTCCCATATCGTTTGCGATAAATTCGATTTGAGAGTTGGCATTAAAAGAAGCGAGCTCACTTATCAGCTGCAGTACTCGGTCGTGCTGTTTAATTCCATACAGAGGCGGCAATACAAAAATAAGCCGTTTATCTTTAAGCACTTCCAACCACGAACGCAGTTGAGTTTTTGTCGGAAGCAAGTGGGTACACGTTTCGTGACCAATGGCCACACCGTCGTACTCTGGCGGCGGCTCAGATGGTTTTTCATATGGGAGAGCCAGCCAGAACCTGTCTACATTCTGCCAATTTGATGGGATTGGCGGCTTTGGGCTCTCGATGACTTTTGGTGGAATAGTCCAGACTTTTTCCAAATCCTGGGGATAGTAACAAATTTCGGGTTTGCAAACTAATTCGGGATGTTGCGTTATTAACGCCTGCACATCTTCAATCGAGTCTAGCTGTCGATCAATGATGTCGCTGGCAGCTTGGACAAATGGCGCTATCTGCTTTCCCCTCATCCCACGCCCAACGATTTTGAATGTCTTGACTCTAGGATATCTGCTTAGGGCGGCAATTGCACACAGGCCACATGATTCCATTTTGTCACCATCATCTATGGTGAATTCAGAATCTTTTGAATACCACCTTTGATGGCACAAAGCGTAGCTTCCCAATTTGTCAGCTTCTTCAGCAGGGAACTCGTGTTCAGAACAACAGTAGGCATTTATGAACCGGCAACGCTCTCGTGCTATGAATATCTCGATGTCGGGGCCTTCACGTTGAGCCAGGTCTGCTATTTCATTCAGCGACATCGGTCTGGGTAAAACTACATCGTTGGTTCCAATTTCTTTTAAAAACTCCATCCCAGAAGGGGTTGAAATGTTCATCAGAACGCTTGTCACAACCTTCAGATTTGGCCATGTTTTTCGAACAAAGGCTATCAAATTGAGGTCTGACAGGATTATCCCATCAACACCAGCATCAACAAGTGTTGCTATGCCTTCAATGACTTGATCCTCAATACCATTGGGGTAAAGGGAATTCATTGTGAGCATGATTTTACGCCCATATTCATGCGTAACTTCGATGAAACGCTCAAAATCAACTATCGTGACACTGGCATTTTCTGATGATCTGCAGTTTTCAGGGTTCCATCTAGGGGCAGAATTTCGCAAATCGTCAAAACGGATTCCAGCGTAAAAGACATCAGCACCTGCCTTACTCAGAAGCCCTATGTCTACGATATTTCTTAGAGGAACCATGAGTCTTCGTTCTGTCCTAGCTGGGGGTACATCAGCTGGTAGAATCAATGGATCTTCAACATATACAGGAAATCGCAGTTCTTGGATAGCGGTAATCCAGGTTTGGCTCAACGAGTTTTCATGAGCCACAATTTTTTGACAGACAGCATCAAGCAAAGGGTTAGCTTCAGGAACATATTGACTAGTACCGACCATGAGTCTTGAGAATCTGTGGTAGGCAGGCTCCTTGTCGTCACGGGCCATCAGCCAAATTGAAACTGATGCTGTTTCACCCTGAAACAACATCAAGAGTCGGTCAGATTCAACAACATCGACCAACTTAAAGCCATAAAGGTCATCAGATGAGTAGACAAGGTCATCCAGCAAAAACAAGACGCCTCGCAAAAATCTGCTACTCTTCTTTGCCATCTACAGCCTCGGACGGCCACGTTAGCCGGTGTGAGTATCTATACTGGGCGGCTGCTTTGCAAGTATCACAGCGCTCTTTATTAGGCGTCTTCGTGATTTCCACGAATTCAGTGGGAATCAATTATTACTAGATGATTGGACCAGCTCAATTGGGTCAACAGTGTTGACACTTTTTGATTGTCTTTGTACAGCTCATAAAACTGCTTCATTCTGTAAAGCCCACGACTGTTGCCCAGGGCTGAAAATCCCTTGCCATTCTGGGCGAGTGAGGGCAGGATGTGGGCGGGAGGTTTCGATGGTTAGACGACCTTTTGTTAGTTGGATTGGGGCGGCTACTAGCTTGAATAGGGTGCCTGAGGGGAGTGTGCCCGAGGTGGCGTTTTTGGGGCGCTCTAATGTTGGTAAGTCTAGTCTTATTAATGCGTTAGCTGGTTCTGCTGTGGCCCGGGTTAGCAGTTCTCCTGGTAGGACCAGGGCCATCCACTTTATGGACGTGGCTTTTGATGGTGCGAAAAATCCGGTGGAGCTTCGATTGGTGGACCTGCCTGGGTATGGTTATGCAAAAGTCTCTAGGGCCGAAGCCAATGAGTGGCCAAAGTTTATAAATCCCTATTTGACCGACCGTCCGCAACTAGTTTTGGCTTTGGTGTTGGTGGATTCTGGTATTGGGCCGCAACCTAAGGATGTTCAGATGATCGATTGGTTGAAAAACGTTCAACAATCCGTGGAAACGCCTTTGAACTTTATGGTTGTGGCCACAAAGGCTGATCGACGCAGTAGCAAGGTGCTTGCAGCTTCTTTAAGCCAGATGAAAGAGGCCTTTGGGGTCCAACCGATGCCGGTTTCGGCGAAGACTGGTGCACAGATCCCGGAGCTGTGGTTCAAGATTCGTAGGGCGTGTGGGGTTAAATAGCCGGATTTAAATGACTCTTGGCTCGATTTCCAGGCTGACTTTAAATCGATCCATGACTGAATCTTGCACTATCTTGGCTAGTTCCATCACTTCTAAGCCGGTGGCTTTGCCGTGATTTATCATTACCAAAGCATGGTTGGGATGAATGCCAACGGCGCCTTTGGAAAATCCTTTCAATCCGCATTGTTCGATTAACCAGGCTGCTGCTAGCTTGACTTGGCCGTCTGGCTGGGCGAACGACACAATGTCTGGAAACTTGTCCTCTAAAAGCTCGAATTTGTTGCGATCCACAATGGGATTGGAAAAAAAACTGCCGCTGTTTGGGGTTATGGCTGGATCTGGAAGCTTGGATTGGCGTATGTAAATCACCGCTTTGGCGACATCGACAGGGGTTGGTTTTGTTATTCCAAGCTCTATTAGTCTTTGGCGGATGGTTCCATAGCCGGTCCTGATGTTAGGGGTCAGAGATAACTTCAATATAATCAAGGTGATAAGCCATTTTTGCTGGGCTTTGAATCGACTGTTTCGGTAGCTGAATTCACACTCTGAGTTGTTAAACACGCGTTCTTGGCCTGTTTTGATGTCGATTGCATGCACTTGATAAAGGTGGTCTGCCAGTTCGACACCATAGGCACCAATGTTTTGGACTGGTGCTGCACCTGCAGTTCCAGGTATGAGGGACAGGTTTTCAAGGCCCCAATATTGATTTTCCAACGTCCATTCAACTAGTTCTGTCCATCCTTCGTTGGCTCCAACGTGTAGGTAGACATCGTTGTTGTCAAAACTAGCTTTGCGGCCAGTCATGCTAGGCTTGATTACTAACCCATGAGGATCTTTGCTGAAAATAATGTTTGTGCCGCCGCCTAGAACCAAGATGGGTAAAGCTTTGGAGTTGGCAAAATCCAGGGCTGCTTTCGCCGCATCAACGTTTGCAGGTGAAGCAAAATACGACGCATTCGCTTGTAAATTGAAAGAGTTGAGGTGCCTTAAGGGTTGGTTGGTCAAAATTTTCATCACGAAATTCAATCATCGTGAGAATAGAACGTCAACCAAAATCCCATTTTTGTCATATATACCCCATGAACATGGAGGTTGCTTGCTTGATCTTGTGACCATTGCGTTCTACTCTATCGCGGTTTCTGGGGTTTGGACCCAGAGCATCTTTTCCTGGAGGTTGTGGTGCAAAGAGTCGCGTTTGGGCCAGTTTTTGCTGCGACAGTACTGTTTTTTGTGCTGGGTACTTATGGTTGTCGTCAGGAAGTTGATTTTGACCGTTCCCAGTGCGGGCCCGGGCCTGCTTCCGCAAGCTGTAGATTTGAGAATCAATGCTGGGATCTTGAGTGTAGACACCTGCAGGATGACGGTAGTTGTCCTTCTGCTGACTCTGTCATCAATAAAGACAAAGAGACTTGCGAGGTTAAACTGAAGGGGGTTTGGTCGACAAACTGCCCGTGTTCGTTGAAAGACACCATCGGTGGTTGTAAACGTGGTGGTGACGACCCTGATCGTAAGCTTACTACTTGGATCTATGGTGGAATGACCACTGAAGAGTACCAAAAGGTCTGTGAAATGTCCGTCTACAACACCTTCCTGCCTCCACCCAGTAACTAGCGAAATCCCCAAATACATCGCCCTGTTCCCGTCCCTGTTCCCGTCCCTGTCCCTGTCCCTGTTCCCGTCCCTGTTCCTGTCCCTGTCCCCGTCCCTGTCCCCGTCCCTGTCCCCCGTCCCCTTGACATCAAAGGCTGTGGCTTTGCATCACGGCTGTGACTGTTTTATCCTGTAAACAGCGCAGTTTTCGCGGTAAATGAGGGTTTCAAACTGGTCAGGCATTTCACGAGTCCACCTGTTTTCAATTGGTAGATCCTCTCGGTCGTCCCTGAACACAAATAGGATTGAGGCGTTTTGTTTGCTGAGATTTTGCATCCAAGCGTTTAAGTCTGGATTTTCCCTGATGTTTACAGTGGGCCAAAGATGTGAGGCCCGATGATCGGGTGAGCCTACGTTGATGTATGCGACGTCTCGGGTCAGATGAGAGCCAAATAATGGAAAAACAAAGGTGTTTCTGCTGTCATCGGCAGCTACTGCAACTTTCCCATCACGCTGGTTTTTGTCGAGCGCCGCAAAGCAGAAGGACAGATCCGACATCAGGGTGGCATATGGTACTTGGCTATTAAACCAGGAGTTGTACCTGGATTTGTCTCGGTGGTTGTGCAAAGTTGTGACCAAAAACAGGCCAACAGCTATATATGCCGCAATCGTCATTATTTGTCGCACCTTATCTGGCGCAGAAGAACTTTTAGGTAGCTTTTTGTGAAGCAATAAAATCACAGGGATCGCTAAAGCATGGAGGCTTAATAAAAGGCCTGAAAAAGATGTGACAGGGAATCTTGAAAAGAAAAAACCGCCAATTTGGGTTACCAGTATTGCCAAAGTCAGCGCACTGGATGAGACCCCAGCTTGTGCCAAGGCTGCTACTCCTGTAAGCAAAAGAAGCATGACCGCAGGATAAGCAAACCGCACGTTAAACATCAGGAACTTGCCTGCGTATGGGGTAAACAGATACGAGACAAGGGCAATGATACCCAGTGTAAAAAACGTCCAAATTTCCAGGCGTATTGCTGATTTTCTGACAGCCACGCCCACTATAATCGGTACAAGGAACAGCGCCATAAGTCCAATCGGCCCCAAGCCCCAACCACCTGAAAGTGTTATTGATTCTCCCAAAATGGCATTTAGCCATTGGCCTGAGTAAAGCAAGAAATCCCATTGCGCCATGAAAGTAGAGTGGGGCAGTGAATAAGAATAATGCTCCAAGCTGGTAAGCGGGCCAATGAAGGGCAGGCTTAAAGGCACTGGAAAGATTGGGTTTCCAGCGATAATCCAATTTCTGATATAAAACGCTGAGCCAAGGGCCAGGACCATAATGATCATCCACAATGTGAATTGACCATTAACTTTGAACCAGGTTTTTCGATTTGCTTTGAAGGTCAAAGACAGGTGTAACACATACGTCATCGCCGCCAGTAAAAGGCCTGTTGATTTGATCCCAACTGTGATGCCGGCCATTCCTGCCGCTAGGATTGCGGCGGATTTGTCCCTGGGCGCTAAAACCGCAAAGCGAACAGATGATAAAAAAACTGCAAATAGTGGGATATCAACGTAGGACTCAGTCAAGGTGGTCAAGAAAAACGGGGGCGTTATCAAGGCCATTGCCACGACCAAAGCCAGCGGTCTTGGCACGTGCAGATCCATAGCGATTTTGTACGCTGAAATGGACAGCATGGCTAGAAATGGCAGATTTACCCAGGGTAAAAGGAAATCGCAGCCAAAGGGCAGCATTACCCATACCGAAAAGAGGTCTCCATTGGCTGGCAAATATGAATAAAGATCAAAGAAATGTGGAAAGTAGAAGACCTCAAAGCCACCGGTGCGAATCATGTTGGCGGCTATGGGCAGGTGATAGGTCAAGGAATCAAAGCCCATGGGAGGGCGTGGGGCGGCATAAAGGTAGGCTAGGGCGTAAACGGCTGCTGTTGGGGCCATCAAGAGCGCCAGTAATGGCGATGTTGTGATTGCATTGCGAATGTCTTGATATAGCTTGGAAATCCAGCTAAAAGAACCAGTTTTGCGAAAACCAAAAAACAAGGCGGCGGAGGCTGCAAGCGATAAAAGTGAGACTGGTATGACCGAAATGATACCCAAAGCGCCAGCAAGGACCAAGACTGCCACGATGTGCATGGCCGCAATCGCGATGGTGCCCAAAAGCCTGTCCAGTCCGGACCACTTGGTGGCACCGGCTGAAAATGCGGCTGTTCCTAGCGCCGCTCCATTTAGCAGGGCAAATAAAGCGGTTCCGATTGTGACATGGATGAAGCTTTCCACGTGCGAAGGATAGCACAGGGGGATGAAAGTTGGCGATTTTGGGGTGAACCCCGGCGACAGCTGGATGGATTTTGGCTAAACTTCGCAGGTTACTTCTTGGGGTGGTTTGTTGGCAGGCTCATCCAAAATAGTTGTTGGTGTGGTTGTCGCTGGTTTGCTGACCGCCTTTGTTTTGCGAGGAAATCACAGTTTAAAAAGGGAATCTCCCACTTGGGATGAGACTATGCATATGGACTACGGGCTCAACTTTCTGAGCCTTGGCTCCAAGGTGCCAGCTAGGGACCACCCTTATCCTGTGGTTGCGTTGCTGACTTTGCCGCTGTTTTTTCACGAGCCAGCGTCCGATCAAATTTCCGAGATTATCGACCTGCCTGGCACGATTCTTAAGGCCGAGTTGAGGGTGGTAGAAGACCCTCGCAACCTTTGGCCAGCCAGACAGATGAACCTGGCGCTGGCTACTTTGGGTGTGGCCTTGGCAACTTTGTGGCTTTACAGACGTTCTGGAGCTGCCTTGGCCGTCGCGTTTTGTGCCATTGCAACGTTTGACCCTAGTTGGCTTGCACATGCTCGCTACATAACGACTGATGTGGCTCAAGGGCTTGCCTTTTTGGGTGGGGCTTTTGCCCTTAATAGCTTTCGAGAACGTCCAAATTGGCGCTCGTTGACCGCTGCTGGTCTATTTGGGGCGTTAGCTCTGGCTTCAAAATTTTCGGGCGCGTCGCTAGTTTTCGCCGGGGCCGTCGCGATGGTTATTCCAGGACCAGACAGCTGGCGTCAAAGGGTCATTAACGCTTTGTCAGCATTTGTGATTGTTCTGATATTGTCATTGGTCGGGTGGGCCTTGGTGTACCAGATCCACGCCTTGTTTGGAATCGCGACGTTTAAAGAAGGTCTTGACCGAATTGTGGGTGGCTTTAAACAGTTTCTAAGCATTCGTTCAATTAAAAGGGGTTCATTTCTGCTTGGTTCCTTTTATTCAGATGGCACTCGCGCTTATCTGCCTGTGCTTTTGGCATCAAAAACCCCAATATCCTTGCTGGCGTTGGCTGTTTTGGGCGCCGCTTTGCCTGCTGGTAGGGAACTTTTAAGCAAATACATGACTTCCTTTGTGGTTCTTTTTTGCTACTTGGCTGTCGCGATAATTTCCAATGTAAACCTTGGACATCGTCATCTGGCGCCGTTTCTGCCCGTTCTGTGGTTGACAGGGGCGGCTGGTTTAGTCGCAGTCGCGAAAACTTTGGCAAGGGGGCGTTGGTTGGCAGCAGCGCTGCTGGCTCTGCTGGCGCTGGAAGGCGGCATTGTTCACCCTCACTACCTAGCCTTTAACAATGAGCTGTTTGGTGGAATCGATGGTGCGCACAAGGTCGCAGTTGATTCTGCTTGTGATTGGGGCCAGGATTTGCCGCTATTGGCTCAGTATTTAAAGGAAAATCCGCCTAAAGATGATGGGACGGTTCATCTGGCCTACTTTGGGACTGCAGACCCCAAAAAGTACGGCATTGACGCGATTTGGATTCCCTGTCGTCCGCTTGGCAGGCCGAAACCAAAGGGACAGCCTGCGGCTGGATGTTCTGATATTGGCGAAATAATGGCCATATCTGCAACCTGCTTACAGGGTGCTGCAGGTGGTACCGAGCAGGATCAATGCTACAGCTGGCTCAGGAACAGGACTCCAGACGCGATTTTAGGTGGTTCAATATTGGTGTTTCGGCATTAGTCAAAAAAACATTACAGCCCTGTGACCTTACCGTTGATTTCAGCCGCCAAAACAAGGCTTCAAGCCAACCATCATGGCATCAAACTGCTCAATATCTAACTGCTGTTTGGCATCTGAACGGGCCAGATGCGGTTGTGGGTGGACTTCTACCATCAACCCGTCAGCACCAGCAGCCAATGCTGCCCTAGCAAGGGCTGGAATAATGATGCGCCTGCCGGCCGCATGGCTGACATCCACAGTAACCGGAAGGCGCGTTCTGAGCTTTAAAAGTGGTATTGCAGATATGTCTAGGGTAAATCTGGTCTCTGAATTGAAGGTCCTGATGCCCCTTTCACAAAGCACGATCCGTTGGTTTCCGGTTTTGTAGATATACTCTGCTGCCAGCTCAAACTCCTCTAATGTGGCTGCAAACCCTCTTTTTAGCAGTATGGGCAGCCCTGTTTGGCCGGCGGCTTGAAGGAGCTCATAGTTTGACATGCTCCTAGCACCAATCTGAAGCATATCCACATGTTTAACACACATATCCAGTTGATGAATGGCGTTAACTTCGGTTATTGATGCCATCCCATAACGCCTAGCGGCTTCTCCCAAAAGACGAGCTCCTTCATTTCCTAAACCTTGGAAGGAGTAAGGCGAAGTTCGCATTTTAAAGGTCCCGCCGCGTAAGATCCGCACGCCACGGGCTGCCAATTCTTTGGCGATTTGATCAATCTGTTCTTCACTTTCGACTGAACATGGTCCGGCAATAAGTACAGGTTTTTTGCCAAATTCCACGTCGCCAACAGGAACAGTAATGGGCAGCAAATCGAAGCGGCTGGCGATTTCCAGCCCATTTCCATTCGAGCCTCGCATCAGTTCCAATGAGACATCAAGGATGTGCTTAAATAGGTCCACCACTGTTTCATTGGAAAAAGGCCCTGTATTAGCCTGGAGCAGAGCTTGGATCATCTCCCGCTCTCTGGAGGGGCTAAACAGATCCAAGCGGTCGCGGTGCTTGATTGCCGCCATCTTAATCACAAGTTGGGCTCGTTGAGACAGTAAATCCAAGAGCTTCATATTGAGATCGCTAATGTTTTTTCGTAGCTCCACAACGTTTCTATTCTCAGTGTCTGACATTTACTACCCTTCTTTGCTCCAATCATCTTTGAATGTAAGTAAGTCACCACCGTGCCTATGCCCTGCCGTTGGGGCATTGTGGAGGGGAATCGAGCCTTTTATGGGTTTCAATGTCAAGTAATGGTGTGCAACCCCGGAATCTTCGCATCAATTCGAGTCTTGGACATGCGTTGATTTTGGGACTGTTACTCAGTTACTTGACACTGTATCAGTCAGCCCCAGATACTTGCCATTTGTGACGGGCTAATTGGGTGTCCAACATGACAAACGATGTGTTGCTTACGCATTTTGTACAACAGGAGCAAAGAACACAGGTGGCAATTGGTTCAGGGGTTTTAAAAAAGCTTGAACAATTCCTGCCACCTAATACCTCAAAAGTATTTGTAATTGGTGATTCCATAGTCATGTCCTTGTACGGGGATGAAATTAAAAGCCATTTGTCGATTGAAACTAGTTTGCTTTCGTTTGCCCCTGGTGAATCTTCAAAAGTATTGGACACTTGGTTTGAATTAAATCAGCAGCTTGAACAAGGGGCAGTTGACCGTCGGGCAGTTGTTATTGGACTTGGTGGAGGGGTTTCAACCGATTTGGCTGGCTTTGTTGCAGCAACGTCCCTTAGAGGCTTGGATGGCATCTTTGTTCCGACTTCACTGCTGGGGATGGTTGATGCTGCAATTGGTGGCAAGGTCGGGCTAAATAGTGGCTTTGGCAAAAACAGAATTGGCTGCATGTGGTGGCCCAAGGCAGTTGTGGTTGACCCCGATGTTTTGCTTACATTGCCAGATTTGGAGACTAGTCTGGGGCTGGCTGAAGTCATTAAAATAGCGTGTGTGGATGATCCACCTTTGTTGGACTTGCTGTTAGCCCAACCATCGTTTAGGCCGTCCACAGAGGTCATCATTCGGGCCATAAAGGCAAAGCTTGCAATCGTGGAACGTGACCCCTTCGAGAAAGGTGAAAGGGCGGTGCTTAACTTTGGCCATACTGTTGGGCATGCCATGGAAGCTTGTTCCAATTGGTCCATTCCTCATGGGGATGCTGTTGCTTTGGGGATGGAGATAGAGGCTTCAATACTGGAGAGCATTTCTGGCATAAAATGGCGTGATAAGGATAAATTTCTGCGTGTTCGAGAAAAGGCTGAGCTTACGAGAATTCTTGAGCATCAGCCTGTTACAGCTTGGCAAGACCTGCTTAACTACATGGCTAGCGACAAGAAGTCCACCGGCTCAAAAATTCGATTCTCGTTACCTAGTTGTTTTGGTGGCGGTCCAGGCAACTGGACAGTTGCTGTTGATTTAGAAGTTTTGGAGACATTGTGACCAGATTCTGCGTCACAGGATGTGAACGAGACGTAGAGTCCCTTTCGCAAAGGCTTGAGAACTTAGAACCAGACGACCTTTGTGAAATCCGCATTGATGCCCTTTATGATGGGGCTTCATTGGGGGACGCAACTTTAGAAGGATTGTGGCCCCTGATATCCAAGTACGGTCCTAGATTGATTGTGACTTGCAGGCCTGAATGGGAGGGCGGCTGGTTTTCAGGCGATGAACACAAGCGCCTAGGGTTACTTGTAAAGGCCTTTGAATTAGGGGCCAGATTTGTCGATGTGGAAGTTGTCGCTTTGGATAAGCTGCCTGACTTTGTTGCACATGAAAACATCTTGGCTTCTTGGCATGGTGATATCGCGGACCTAGATAAGGTCGCATTTCCAAAAGATATGCACATCAAGGTGGCTGCAAACGTCAACTGGGCCTCAGATTTAGTTAAGCTGCGACGTTTTAGCCAGACTTTGAAACAGCCTGCATCAGTAGTTGCAGTCGGACATGCCGGCATCTGGTCCAGGGTCAGACCTTTGGACTTTAACTCGGCCTGGACTTACGTTGCCGCAGCTTCTGGCCTTGAGACAGCCGCCGGTCAGGTCACAAAAGACGAGGCTGTTGCACTTAGGGCCTTAGAATCGGGCAAGCTGCAACCAATAGCTTTGGTTGGTGGCAAACAGGTGACTTCATCGGTCGGGCCTGCAGTTTACAACCGGCTTTTTTCAAACACTGGAGAGTCATTTCAGTATTTGGCAGTGCCAGCTAGAAGTTGGGGTGAAGTCATGGAGCTTACTTTGGAATTTGGCATTCCGTGGCTGTCAGTCACGATGCCTTTTAAAAAAGAGGCCTTTGCCTCAAATCTAGTCTCAGACACTTGGGCTTTGGGAGCAGGTGTTGCAAACACGGTTCAATTAAAACAGGGCGTTCCAATAAAGTGCTGGAACACCGATGTTGTTGGTTTTTTGGATGGCCTGCCTGATGCCCATTCAAGGGCATTAATCTTGGGTGGTGGAGATACTGCTTTTGCCTTGGCTTACGGCTTAAGGCAAAGGAATGTCGAGGTAACTTTTGTAGCTAGGCGCGTTGATGTTGTTAAAATGCGAGCCTCAAGTATGGATGGGGTTAACGTTGTAACATGGCAGGATCGTGCAAGCGTACCTTTTGACTTGTTGATTCAAGCAACTCCTTTGGATGGCCTTTTGGGCGAGGCGCCTTGGGATGAATCGGGGCTTAAGGTCCTTAAGGATTCTGCAAAACTCGTCGTTGACGTGGTTGTGCCTGTCAAAGAGCCTACAGCCCTGGTAAAAGACTGTTGGGCAGCTGGCATTCCGGTAATGGATGGGCTTGAATTTTGGGCGTATCAAGCAGCTAGGCAGGCAAGTTTGTTTACTGGTCGGGATGTGACGTTTAAGGAAATAGTTGCGACTTTGAATGCGGTGCGACGAATTGACTTCAAGTGCCTTCCAGAGTCGAGTTTGTTGATTCCAGGTTCCAAAAGCTTGACCCAGCGATATCTTGTTTTATCAGCACTTAGCGATGTTGCCGCAAAAATTCACAATGCGTCCACAAGCTCAGATTCCATAGAGCTGGCCGCGGCATTACAGCAGTTCAAAACAGGTCAGAGCAACATCTACTGTGGCCAAGGTGGGACTACAGCACGTTTTATGGCCGCTTTGTCGCTGCTTACTGACAGACAGATTTGTCTTGAGTTTGCGTCTGGCCTTGCTAGGCGCCCTATGCGGCACATGGCAGATGCGCTGGCCTTGGCTGGGAAGCAGACAAAAATCGTTGAAGAGCGTGATGGCAAAGGGATTTTTCTGATTTCTGGACCAAAGTTCGCTGGTGGGCGTGTATCAGTGGATGCCTCCGTTTCAAGCCAATTTGCTTCAGGTCTTTTGTTGGTTGCCCCATTTTTGGAAAACGGCCTTGAATTGGTTATCAAAGGACCGCTGGTTTCTAAATCCTATCTGGAGATGACCTTGCGGTCCATTAAGCTTTTTGGGGCGTCAGTTATCAAGGCAGATTATGGTTTTAAGGTGCCTCCAAGTAAGCCGAAAAATGTTGAATTAACAGTAGAACCTGATTGGTCTTTAGCTGCATTTTGGTTCGTGGCCAACAAAATTACTGGTGCTGGTCCAGTGCCTGATGGTTTGACCTATACTTCGATGCAGGGTGACGCCATAGTTTGCGATCTGTTACAGACGATAGCTGGCGGGGAGTGCGAGATTGATCTGAAATCCACGCCAGATTTGCTGCCGCCCCTTGTGATTGCAGCCATTTTTCAACCATGGCCAGTCACCTTTACAAATGTTGGGCACGCCAGGTATAAAGAAAGTAATCGTTTAGAGGTGTTAGCCTCTGAATTGACCAAGGTTGGTGCCAATATAACGGTTCTTGAAGATTCGATGGTTATAAAACCCTCGATCCTTCATGGGCCTGCAATCCTTAACCCCCATGGCGATCATCGGATGGCGATGTCCTTTGGAATTTTGTCGCTTGCTTTGCCTAAGATTTTGGTGACCGACAAGCAGTGTGTAAGCAAGTCATATCCGTCATTTTTTAATCAGTTAGAAGTTTTTCGCCGTCTGTCAAAACCACCATCAGCGCTTGTTTTAGTTGGAAATCGTGGGTCTGGCAAATCAACGGTTGGGCAAGCGTTAGCAGCCACACTTGGGCTTGATTTTGTTGATACCGACGTGGAAGTGGAAAGGCGCACTGGATTGGAGATTAGTCAGCTATTCAATCAAGGTCGCATTGGCGAATTTCGTCGCCTTGAATCCGCCATCATCCGTGAGAATCTTCAAAAACCTGTGGTCTTAGCCACTGGTGGTGGTGCCCTAGATGATGGAAACGCAAGGTGGTTGCTTAAAAACGCCTTTGTTGCATGGCTTGATTGCCCTGTTGATGTCTTGGTCAAACGTTTGGGAAATCGACCATCAGTTACAGGTGCTGACCCAGCGCAAGAACTTGAATTGCTTGCAAAATCCAGAAATGAAAAGTACTGTGAACTAGCCATAATAAAGGCGGATACTAGTGGCAACAACATAAAGGAAGTGTGTGATGTCATCGAACGAGCTTGGCGAACATTTCAGGATTCTTACCTTCGGTGAATCTCATGGTCCGGCCATGGGTGTGGTAATTGATGGGGTTGTTCCAGGAATGAGCTTGTCCATCGAGGATATCCAGGTGGAGCTTGACAGGCGAAGGCCAGGGACATCTCCTTTTGTTACTTCAAGGCAGGAACTGGATAGGGCCGAGATTTTGTCTGGGATTTTTAATGGCGTTACTACTGGGGCCCCAATATGTATAGTGGTCAGAAACCATGATGCCAGGCCTGCTGATTATGACGCGCTGGCTGATATCGTCCGTCCTGGCCATGGGGTAGGGTGGCTTCACAGGTATGGAGTCCGAGATTGGCGTGGTGGGGGCCGGACGTCAGGGCGGGAAACTGTTGGTCGAGTGGCTGCAGGTGCTGTGGCCAAGGCGTTTTTGGCCTCCAAGGGTGTTGTAGTTCAAGCGCGAGTTCAACAGGTCGCCAACATTAAAGCTGGTGCTCCTAATTGGGATTTGGTCGAATCTGACCCGATTCGTTGTGGTGATCTGGAGGCTTCAAACAGGATGCAGGCCGCCATTTTAGCAGCCAAATCTGATGGTGATTCCCTTGGTGGGATAGTTGAGGTTTTTGCCTACGGTGTGCCTGCGGGACTAGGGGATCCGGTGTTTTGTAAGCTTGATGCCGAGCTTGCAAAGGCGCTCGTGTCAATTGGTGCAGTCAAAGGGGTTGAGTTTGGGGATGGCTTTTTGGTGGCCACCAAAACTGGGTCTGAAAATAATGATCGGCCAACGCCGAAGGGTTTTGCTAGTAATCATTGTGGAGGTATCCTTGGGGGAATTTCAACTGGCCAGACTTTGATAATGCGCCTTGCTGTCAAGCCAACTCCAACGATAGGCCAAGACCAAGAGACCGTGGATTTGAAAGGAAATCCTGTGACCCTTCATAGTGGAGGACGCCACGACCCGTGCATTTGTCCAAGGTTGGTGCCTGTGGCTGAGGCGATGGTTGCATTGGTCCTAGCTGATGCCTGGATGCGTAGGGATACATCGTTGAATTCGTGATTTTTGTTTGGCTTGTTGAATTGGTCTGGTGATGTTGGGTTGAACTTGGGAATTGGGGTGGCTAACTACTCAAGACAGCGGCCTTCCAGGTAAAAGCGTTTCTCGTGGGCGTCGCCCATCGAAAAAGTCTTGCGTTGCAAGGCACCTTCCATGATCACCGATTTAAACAGGTCGTTTTTATCCATCGCTGGCAGCAAAAACCCGATTTTGCCTTCAACTTTAGCCATGGATTCAAGCACATCAGCCCCGTGGATATAGTCGATAGTATCCAATCCAAAGCGCTGAATCACCGGGTCCAAAAACGTCTGCAAGGTGGCTACAGGCATCTCAAAGCCAGGTTGGGCAACTTCAAGCACTCGCAAGCCTTTGGGGCATATGACCCCAATTTTGTGCAGTTGGGCAGTCGATGTGGCAACAAGCTTCTCCATTTCCTTTAAGTCGGCAACATTTTGTTCGTCAACTTTTCCAGCATAGTGCTTGCTGAATTCAGCCACGATGTCATAGTCTTGCGGCAAATCAAACATAAGCCGATGGATTGGTTCAAAAATCAAGGCTGGATCATGCAGATTGCCATATTCGACCAAGGCCCATCTTAAAGGACTATCCAGCGAGGCGCCCTCCTTTTTGGCGTCTTCCCAGATAGTTTTGGCGGTAGCCAGCGAATGATTTCCATCACCTACGGCATACAGTAGAACTGGTGTTTCCTTGGCGATACCGTATTTGTCAATGAATACATTTGGTTGAGCCAGCTGTTCCAGGGCGGCTACTACTTTTTCCTCAAGTTCTAGGCTGTCGACCAAAAAGCCAGCCAAGTGGCCGCCTTCTTCCATCAGATCAAAGTCATACAGCTTGGTCAACGAGTCCTTGCCTGCCTGCAGTGGGGCTAGCATGGTGTCTTTGGGGTCATCAACCAGGATCAGGATGTGTGGAAACTCCATTGGAGCGCCTTTGCGGATCCTAACCCTTGGTGGAATTCGTTCAAGAATGGTTCCCTCAGTGGCCCTAACCAAGGAAGTCGAGCCAGGCTTAAAGCTGTAACGCTCTAAATCGATGCAGCCAACAATCCCTCGACGTACGCGGTCATCTACGGTCCTTTCGACATAGATAAGTCCTTCACATGTTTCAAATATACCATCAGCCAGGTACTTGCCCATAGTGTCATGGATTGACTTTATCCTGGCCTCTTTTTCATTTTCTGACTCGTTTAAAAACACCTCTGGATAGACCAGATGCAGGGTGGATGGGGCGTCAGCTACAGTGTCTTTTACCCTGGCCCAGTAGTCAGGTTGCGACGTGTACTGGTCACATGCCACAACTGCCCAACGATAAAGGTCTGCGCCCTTTTTGGGCAACATCACATCTGGAACCGCAAAGCCAACAGATTCGTACTTACGCATGCCAAGAAACCTCCTAATACAACTTCCGGAATCGTACTAAAAGAAAAGGGTTCGTCAACTGCTAAAAGCATTGGGTAATGGGTTTGTGGGGGTGGCGTTTCGAGGGGGTTGTTTTTGGAGGGGGTGAAAGTCAAGGAGCATCAGTGAAGTGGTGACTGAAGGAATTGGAAGTTTTTGTGAACGCAGCAAGGACAATCTGGGTTTTTCGAAATTTGGATAGTTCTGACGGTGCCTTCCCAAACATCAAGTCCATGCAGTAAAACTTGCTCATTTGTGTGTCCCAGAATCAATTTTGTCGCCTTGGCCACCTGCAAAGAGGCCACCCACATAACTGCAGCGTTTAACACGCCATCACTTTTGCAAGTTGGCAGCTTGTTACAGTCAGGTGCTTTGGGAACCAAGCAACAAAGGCAAGGTCCTTGATTTGGCAACACCGTCATAACAGAACCTTGGACACTTAAAACTCCTCCGTATATCCAAGGTTTGCCTGTGATGATGGCGGCTTCGTTTATCAAAAACCTGGTTGGAAAATTGTCAGTTCCATCCAAGATGAGATCAGCTTCAGCGACCAGTTCCAGGGCGTTTTGGGGGCTAAATCTGGTGTGAAATGCCAAGATTTCAGTCTGTGGATCAATCGCATTAAGCCTTCGTTTGGCCGCCAGCACTTTTGGCATTTCCTCGATTACATCACGCTGGTCAAACAGAATCTGCCGGTGAAGGTCGACCTCCTGGACCGTGTCATGGTCGATCAAAATCAACTTGCCAATCCCAGCCCTGACCAGCAGATTAGCTTGTGCACTTCCCAACGCACCACAACCAACGATTGCCACAGTGGTCTCTAATAATCGCTTTTGCCCTTGTGGCCCAATGACCTTTAAAGCGTGCTGTCTGGCGAAACGCGAAAAGTTATCAGCCATCAATCCATCCTTGGCCAATCACCATGTCCTGGTCATAAAACACTGCTGCCTGTCCAGGTGAAATTGCCCTTGCTGGCTCATCAAAGGTTACCACGACAATATCTTGGGAAACGACTTTGATCGAGGCATTCTGAGGTGAGTGGCGAGATCGTATCTGGACCTGACAGTTGAGGCTGTCGCCAACGGCCACTTCTTGCAGCCAGTTAAGGCTTGAAACTTCCATGTGTTTAGAGCTGAGCTTGTCTGAATCAAAGGTGACCACTATGGTTGCATCTTCTTTGCGAATCTGGCGAATCCACATGCGACTTTTTGAAGCAATTCCAAGACCTTGGCGCTGTCCAATAGTGTAATTGTGAATCCCTGTGTGCTGACCCAACACGTTTCCATCGTCATCAATTACTTTCCCAGGGCGTGTCTGTCCAGCGAACCGTTGTTGCAAAATGGCGCCAAATGTCATGCCAGGGGCTAAAAAACAGGCGTCTTGGCTGTCGACAGTGGAACTGGTGGGTAATCCCATTTGGTGGGCGAGAGCCCTGACTTCGGGTTTGGTCATGCCTCCAAGAGGAAACTGAAGCTTGGCCAACGTTGATTTTGGGATTGCAGCCAAAAAGTATGATTGGTCCTTGTTACGATCAATTGCCCTAAAAAGCATGGGGCCTTTTTTAGGGTCGTGCTGAAGTCGCGCATAGTGTCCTGTAACCATGCCGGTAGCCTTTTTCTCAGTCGCCCAGTCCATCAGGAGGCCAAACTTGATGTCGCGATTACACAAAAGACATGGGCTGGGGGTCCTGCCGCTGTCGTATTCATTCCAGGCGTGTCGCAAGACGTTTTCTTGGAACTGTTCACTGTAGTCCAGACAATAATGTGGAATATTAAGCAGTTGGGCTACCGCCTTTGCGCGGCCTATGGCGTCAACGCCGCAGCATGGGCTGATGATACCTGGCATGTCACAATTCTTTAGCTGTAATGTGACTGCCACCACGTCATAACCGGCTTTCAAGGCCAGGGCTGCGGCAACGGAACTATCAACGCCACCGCTTAAGGCGGCAACGATCAAGCCTTTTTTGTTTTGAGACAGATCCAAAAGCAGACTCCAAAAGGAAATCTTGCAACTCATTTACACTTTTTCAGGAATTAGTGCCAGTGTTCCCCAAAAATCACCTTTTCATCGGTTACGGCCGGCTCCAATTTGAGGCGTGATTTTGTCAGCGCCCAGCCCCATTGTGATACCATTTCACGGTTTTTTTGGTGTTTGATATGAAAAAATCGCTGCTCTTTTTGATCGTTACATTTGCCTTTGGAACTGCCAAGGCGGATTTTGCGCCTTGTCCCAGCAACATCCCTGAAAACATGGCCTGTATTCCAGGGGGTTCCTTTGTTCGTGGTTCGGACAAAGGCGCTGCAAACGCAAGGCCGGCTGCAACTGTCACGGTTAGCACCTTTTTGATGGACAAGTATGAGGTTACCTACGGTGAATATCAGGCTTGTGTAAAGGCCAAAAAGTGCGAGCCTGCAAGGCCATTGTACGCGGACTTTAATAACCCAAAGCAACCAATGACCGCCCTTAGTTGGTATAACGCCAAGCAGTACTGCGAGGCACACAACAAGCGCTTGCCAACCGAGGCCGAGTGGGAAAAGGCCGCTCGTGGGCCAGATGGAGCCACATTTCCTTGGGGAAATGACGCCATTACCTGCAAGAGAGCCATTATCATGGACGAAACTGGACGTTCTTGTGGGCGTACGAAAAGGGGAGGACAGCCTGAAAAAGGCAAACCTTGGCCTGTAGGATCAAGGGATCCTGGTGTTTATGGTCTGTATGACATGGCTGGAAATGTTGATGAGTGGGTTGCTGACTGGTATTCCAAAGACTGGGATGCATGCGGTGAGGCTTGTTTGGGTATTGACCCCAAGGGGCCTTGTAATGGTGCTGATAAATGCAAAGGGCATCGCACAAAGTCTGTTCGAGGAGGTTCCTGGTACTGGCCTGGAGAGCACTCCACAGGTTATTTCAGAAGATCACACATCCCATCAAACAACCCAGCTCACCACTTTGGATTTCGCTGCGCCGCCGACGTCCCCGCCCCTGCTCCTGCCCCTGCCCCTGCTCCTGCCCCTGCCCCTGTCCCCGCCCCTGCTCCTGCCCCTGCCCCTGCTCCTGCCCCTGCCCCTGTCCCCGCCCCTGTCCCTGTCCCTGCCCCCTGATCCTGTCCCTGTCGCCGCTCCTACTTAGCCTTCTTGACTTCTGGCGCTTCTTCCTCAGTGATGAGGCTCGGGGCTGTCTTTCGCTGGCTCAATGCCTTGGCTTGGGCACTTTGTGCTGACGTCTTGGCAGGACCTTTTTGCCGCTGTCCAACGATGGTGCCAGCACCTGAGACTATCTTCTTGAAACAAGGCTCACAGTAGTGCTCCCACGTGAGTTCCTCTTTTAGTAGCCTCATAACGTTGACGATAAACTGCTCAGAGCACTGCAACGGCCGGAAACGTTGAATCATTCCCTTTAGGTCTTCCGTTGGAATAGGCTGCCCCTCATTTTCGCCGTCGGTATAAAAGGCTGTAAGCGGCACGCCTATATCCTTTTTCCCACAGCGATCACAGTCGAAGACGATTCTTTTCATGACGAGCTCTCCGATGCCATTAATGTTGGTGTACTCGATGGGAGTGATGCCCCTTTGTTTGAAAAAATCCCAAAATGCGTTGCAATATCCAGGCTTTTCGCAGTTGCGCATGCAGGCAACTACGTAGCGCGTGAAGTTGTCCTCGCAAAAAATTTTGTCTTTGGGATAGGATTCGCGGTCACCGTCCATCGGGTCCTATCCTATCAAATAACTGAGACATTGCATCTGAAAAACCGTTATCGCTAGCCTTTGACATTGATTAAGCGCTGATTTCTGGCGGATTTTTAGACATTACGGGCACATTGTTGAAACAACAGCCGGCGGAAGCCATGGTGGCAATTCGGGCATAACCGACGCTTGTATGTCTTGCTTGACTTCCCAGATTTCAAAGCCCCCAACACGTTCAATCATCTCGGAATCTTGTTTCCAAATTTCAATGGGATAGATGACTTCAGCTCGCTTATCGTTGCTTAAAACCAATAGGTCTCCTGCGTTTAAGGGCCGCTTGCCAGCCAAACACGGCCACAAAATGTTTCCATAGAAATTATTTTCAACAGCGTTAACCCAGCGTTTATTTTGGTTATTAACATGGTTTGTTAAAACGAAGGGTTCATAGATCATGTCATAGCCAGCTAGAAAGTTAACCTGGGAAGGTGCATTTGGGGAAGCCAAGGTATATGCCAACAGGTATGCATTTGTGTAGATAGCAGCCCCAGGTTTTTGGTGGGCGACTACTTTATTAGCCAACTCCATCCGCTTAACGTTGAGGCTTGGCAGCTTAAAGCTTGATTGATCGGTGAGTAATAAGCCAGAAACTACTAATATTACAATCAAAATAACCGTGGTTCGTATCTTGGCCACAGGTATTAGGGGGACCACCGAAGCAAGTCCGAAGGGAAGCGCCAGCAGCAGCCAGCTAGGGTGGTGTTGACGTAGGGCAATTCCTAGCATCACTCCTGCGACAATCAAGAATGGCGCTAGGTATTTGGAGGAGCGTGCCCCTATCAAACTGGCACCTAGCGCGATGCCTGGCAGCAAGACCATCAGGTAGCGGTCGGAAAACTCGAAGTTGAAGAGATGTCCGCTCAATGGAAGCACCACCATTGCAAGTAGTGTTAGCAGTTGACCCAATCCAAGACAGGCAATCTGCTTGTCACCACATTTGAAAAAGCCAATGAGCCCAAGAAGCCATGCTGGTGTAACCATAGCCATAGCTGCAAAAAATGAATAGGCAGTTTTAGTGTCAAAGCCCATTTTTTCGACACTGAAGTCCAAAGTTCCGGGGATCAAGTCAGGCACAGCAGGGGGAAAATGCAAAAACCAAAGAAGATCCTTGTGCCATGCAGCTCCAGCTGATAGGTAAAGGGCAGGCCAAACCAAAGTAAACAATGCAGCCTTTAAATCTCTTTGGGCGAATGCTATGAAAAACGCTAAGCCGGCAAATAAAAAGGCGAATTCATATCTGGTCCACAGCGCAAATCCGAGAAGCAATCCAGCTAGGATGCGTGCTCGATGGCCCTTAAGCGCCAGCCAAAGGGCGAGGGCAAACAGGAACATGGCGCTTGTATTGGACTGACCCGTGATTGCGGAAACAATGAATGGTGGCGAAAGGGCTAAAACTAAAGCTGTGATAATTCCATTGGCTCCAAGCAAGTTAGATGATTTGCCAAGGAAGAATATGGTTAGTCCCGCCATTACCGTATTAGCCATCAAATATGCATGCCAGCTAATCAGCGTTGGAAGGGCCAATAAAAGAGCACTCGACGGGTGAAATTTTTGAAAAAAGACCATGGCGATGGGGTCATTTAGAAACGATTTTACTCCCAACCATGCCAGCAGCGCCTCGTCGTCCATCAAAAGGCCAGATAAGGCCAACATAGTCGCTACCACTGAAAACAGGATGGCTATGATAGCAGGCCATAAATCCCGTTTTTGGGTGTTTGCTGCATCGATCACTGGTATTGTCATCTCCTAGACAAACCAACTTTAGGGTGTTCGTTGGTAAAGGACCTAGACATGAAAAGTAAACTCAGAACCAGCGCAAGTCAACCGTCACTGTCCCTGCCTCCTGCTCCTGTCCCTGCCTCCTGCCCCTGCCTCCTGCCCCTGCCTCTTGCCCCAGCCCCAAAAAATCGGAAAATTGCATAATAATTTCAAAATCCATTGAAAAATGTATAAAATGGTCTCTGTGCGCTATTTCTCTGGCTACCCGGATTCCAGGGTGATGTTTGGAGGGATTATGTTGAGGTTGTCTCCCCTTTTTGCTTTTTTGTTGATCGTCGGATGTTCGTCTGTTGGGGGCCCTGGGTTAGATGACCAGGAACTGCCAGGCAATAACAACCGGCAAGATGCAGTTACTCCCAAAGATGACACAGTAAAGCCAGACACGGCGGATGATCGTGACGATGGTCAGACAGACGTGGATGACACAGATGTAACCACCGATGATGGCGTCTGCGTTCCTGACTGCGATGGCAAGGAATGCGGCGACAATGGTTGCAATGGTACATGTGGCAACTGCGGTGCCGGAGAGGCTTGCGAGGATGGGATCTGTCAATGTATCCCAGAATTCGCAAAGGATTGCTGTGGTGATGCGGTTTGTTGGTTTGATGGCTGTGGCAATCAAGGTGAAATGATTGTGGAGTGTGAAAAGGGCTGCAAAAATGGCGCATGCTCTGATTGCAAGCCCAACTGCGTTAACAAGAAGTGTGGTGATGATGGCTGTGGTGGGAGCTGTGGCACTTGTACAGCTCCTTACTGCGAAGATGATGGCTGGGTCGGCCCTGGACGATGTGTAGACGGGACCTGTTATGACGGTGTCAAGCAACACTGCCAAGACGGCCTTGAGTGTACTGAAACCAGTTGTGATTATGCGGAAGGTTGTAAGGCTACCTTGCTTGACGATTGGTGCCTGATAGCTGGTCAGTGTGTTGCTGATGGTGCTTCAGGCGGCTTGTGCGTGAAGTGTGATGCGCAAGCTCCACTTGCATGGACGTGTGCTGCCGCTGAAGCTTGCGATGATGGTGATGATGGGACGACAGATGATACCTGTGCTGGCGAAAGCCTTGAGACATGTACTTGTGCCGCTAGGCCTGTTGACCCAAATCCGTGTGGCATGGACCTGAATCCTACATGTGACCAGCGTGACTGCACTACCGACGATGATAAGGAAGGGCGATGTGTCATGGGCGAGGATAGCTGCATCTGCGAGGCCAAGCCTGAGATACAGTGCACCGACGCTATCGATTGCCTGGGAAGAGAGTGGCTAGTCGACTGTGTTGGTCATTGGTCATGCACGAAATCAAGGCAATGCCAAGAAGTCTGCAACTATGAAACCTGTGGTGATGGGACCTGTGATCCCGTTGGTGGCGAGGACCACCACACTTGTCCAAGGGACTGTTATCTTGACCCATGTGTCAGCCAAGAAGCGCCTAAGTGCGAGCCTGTAGGATGCAAGCTTCCAGGTAATCACGACAGCGAGTGCGGTAAAGACCCAGATGGGAATTGTATCTGCCTGCCACTATATGGTTTTTGCGAAGAGCCGGAAGACTGCCTTAAACAGCGTTGGCCGATCAGATGCCATGGAAGCTGGGAGTGCTTGAAAGGGGTGTGTGATGCTGGATGTCCCAAGACTTGCGGTAATGAGGTGTGTGACCCGGGTGAAGACGTGCACACCTGTCCGGAGGACTGCACACGCTCCAAAGAATGCGACGATGGGACTGAACTGAAATGTAACATGATTGCTCCCCCGGAATGCAAAGAAGGTGACATTCTCGCAATTCAAGATGAGTGCTGGATTTGTGTAGACCCAAGGACCTGCAAACCTGGGGATGGGACAGCGTGTTTCGGCGATAGAGACTGTGAACCGACCGAGTGGTGTGACCCTTGTGGACAATCAGAGTCATGTCCTTCTTGTGGCGTTTGTGAGCCTACCTGCGTTAAGCATGGGTGTGAAACCGAGCTAGAGGCCATATGCGACGGTGTCAGACCTGACTGCGGCGAGTCCAAAACCTCGATAATTAAAGATGGATGTTGGGTCTGCGTGAACCTAGATACGTGTGAATAGTTTCCCAATTTTTTGGCAATTTTTTCCTACCGCATAAACAGACTTCGTTTTCTGCTACACTACCGCCTGGTTTTTTTTGGCCGCTTGGCCAGTCAGGGGGGCTAGATGCTGACAGACAAGGTTGAGGACTTGAAGGCTGGGTTTGCCAGTATTGATTTCACGCCTGCTGAGCCAGTCCCTTTGGGCGGATATGGCGGCATCAAGGAGCGGCTTTCAACCCACGTCAAAGACCCCCTATATGTCAGGGCCGTAGCGTTGAGTCAGGGTGATAACCTTGTGGTTTTATTATCGTATGACCTGCTTATTGTGTTTGAAGACATCTATCAAGGACTGCGTTCCAGATTGGTTGACGTTGCTCCAAAATTGATGGTTCATGCTACGCACACGCATTCTTCTGTTGGCGGCTTTTGGAACACCTTTTTGGGTAGGCGGTTTCTTGGAAACTATCGCCCATGGATGTCTCGTCACCTGATTGATGCTGGCGAGCGAGCGGCTCGTAATGCCATCGCGGATCTTGCCCCTGCAAAGGCCTTTACAAATGTTGGTATCCTGTCGGGATTAAACGGAAACAGGCGGGATCCCAACGGCGTTAAAGATGAAGAGCTGACAGTTTTACGTCTGGTTCGTGACAAAGATGACGCGGTTTTGTGGAGTTACAGCGCCCATCCGGTGATAGTCGCCGAGCGTGATTTTCATGCGATTTCGGCTGATTTCCCAGGCCAGGTCAATTCACTTTTGGCTCGAAATCACAGTTTTTCGATGTTTGTCCAAGGTAGTCTTGGTGGGGTAGATGTCTTGTTTCCTCAAGACCCGGAAATGACTGCTGAAAAGCACCTTGAGCTGATGGCACAACCGCTGGCAAATGCCGTCACAACGCTTGCCAAAGGGGCTTTGCCAACCAAGGGGCGGCTGCAATTTAGCTGTGAGCAGTGGGAGGCCGGGCGACCTGATGTTAGGCCCTTTTTTGAGGATCAGAAGTTCAAGCGTGTCCTTGATTTTCCGCTTCGCAAAGCTGCCAATCTTTTATTGGCGCCAGTTTCAAATAAGGCTCGGGTGTGTGGTTTTCGTTATGGTGATTTCGTTCTGTTGGGATTTCCAGCTGATTTAGGGGTTGGAATAGGGCTAGCCCTCAAGCAGTACGCGCAGGAACTCGGGATTGAAAGCCCCGTGGCGGCTTCGCAAACTAACGGTTATCTTGGATATCTGCATCGTCGTGCAGATTATCTTCATACGCCCAGCCGACAGGACATGGCCATCTATGAAAATGCTATGAACTTCTTTGGGCGCGATACTGGTGAGCAGGTTTTAGAGGCAGCCAAAAGGGTTTTGGACCAATTGGTGTAGCCGCATCATTGGATTGGAATAGAAGGATTTTCGCAAGGAGAGGCAAGTGAAACGGCTTTTTAAATTCACTCTAGTAATTGCAGCGATTGCCCTAGTGACTGGCTGTTCAGGCTCAGACAATCCAGATGGCGATGTCTTTGACAACGGAAACGACTTGGGTGGCCAGTCGGAAGTCGACGTCGCTGATGATATCGCTGACCCTGATGCTAATGTAGATGCGGAATTGCCCAGTGAAACAGGCTTTGAAGGCGATATTCCTGAAGACGACTTGCAGGCTGAGGATGATTTGCAGGCTGAGGACGATTCACAGGTTGAGGAGGATGTAGAGCCTTTACCTCTTCAGCCAGGGGCCTGTGGTCAACCTGAATATGAATGGGTTTCAAGGCAGGAACTAGGCAAGGTTATCAGCTGGAGGGAAGACGAGCTTTTGCGTCTTCCCAGTGATGTTATTGATGATCTTTTAGGGAATTACGGGTACCAACACCTGTCTCCAGTTCCATATGGTGTGCGCGTGTTTTTGTATCGATATACCACCCAGGACAGGGGACAAGTTATTGAGGCTACTGCTGCCTTGGCGATTCCCGATGTGAAGGATTCTGATGAGGTTTTTTCGACTGTGGCGTGGCTTCATCTGACGACAGGATACACTGATCAGTGTGCTCCGTCCGCTGACTTTGCCGGTAGGGGGCTTGCTGGTGCAGTTGCCTCTTTGGGTTTTATTTCCGTGGCGCCTGACTACATTGGGATGAACGGTATGGGTGAGCCTTCTGAGATGTTTGCTCCATATCTTATAGCTGAGCCAACAGCCTTGGCTTCCTGGGATGCTGTAAGGGCTGCTCACAGCCTGCTGGCTGGTGACCTGGCTGGGCTGGTCAAACACGACAAGCGCGTTGTTCCATGGGGTATTTCACAAGGCGGTCACGCTGCCTTAGCTATGAACAGATATGCCCCATACTACGCGCCCGAATACAAAATCCCAGGAGTTGCGGCAGTGGTGCCTCCAGCGGACCTTGCTGGTGAGGCGAAAACTGGTCTTAAAGTAGGTGAGGAGGACCAAATAAGCCAGCGTGTGGCAATTATGACTGTATTTTTGGCCCAGTCATCTCGCTGGTATACAGGCTCGGATGATTTATCACAGCTTCTAACTGATGAGGATCCCACATTTTTTGCATCTACGCTGATTGATAAGATTGAGGCGGATTGTAACCCCGAGAAAATGTTAAAGGGTGTAACTGGGCTTGATCAGGTTTTTACTGAGTCGTTCATGACGATTATTGAGGAAGATTCCATTGAAGATTCAGACCCTTATGGTTGCTATGTTAAAGAAAATTCATTAGTTACCATGTCTGTTGAACGAGCTGACGACAGCCCAGTCTTGTTTGTGCTGGCCGAACATGATCAACTGGTTGACTCGGAAGTTGAGCGCCAGGCATTTGATGCCTTGTGCGCTTTGGGCCAACCTATACAGTACCTTGAGTGTGCTGATTCGGATCACTTTCAAGCCCCACTATGGTCGATAGTGATACAACGCGATTGGATCCGCGACCGCCTAGATGGAAAGCCTATTGATGATTCGTTAGTTTGCCAGCGTACCGCGCCTCAGCTGTGCGACGCCAAACCTGAAGAGCAGTAAAATCTTGGCCTTACGATAGCTTTCTGTTTGCCAACCCCTGTGCGATTACTGCAATCATGTCTTTTACAGCTTGCTTCATGCCTACCATGATGGCTCTGGAAATAATCGCATGGCCAATATTTAATTCATTAATTCCAGGGATTGCACAAATGGCTTGGGTGTTAAAGTAGCCAAGTCCATGGCCAGCTGCTATTGCGATGCCATGCTTGTTTGCTGTTTCGGCGGCCTCAGCTATTCTGGCCAATTGTTTCGCCTGCTCTTGGCCCCTGACGTGAGAATAAAAACCAGTGTGGATTTCAATCTGGTCGGCACCAGCCTTAACAGCCGCCGTGATTGAGGCTGGATCTGGATTAATAAACAGGCTGACCCTGATTCCAGCTTTTTTCAGCCGGTTTATGACCGCACCCAACTCTGCCTCACGACCGACAACTGATAAACCACCTTCAGTCGTCAATTCATCAGGGCGCTCAGGTACCAAAGTGGCCGTCTCAGGCTTGAGATCACAGGCAATCGCAAGGACGTCTTCCTCGGCAGCTAGCTCCAGGTTTATCTCGGTCTGAACAGTCTGGCGAAGGATGTACAAATCCCGTTCCTGGATGTGTCGACGATCCAGTCTTAAGTGCACTGTAATCTGGTCAGCCCCTGCAAGTTCACAGATGGAAGCCGCCAAAACCGGATCCGGGTACAGGGTTTTACGATTTTGGCGAATAGTTGCGACGTGATCTACGTTTACACCCAAGCGAATGTGACTCATTACTTTATCTCCTAAGGTAAAAGTTATAAGTAGCTATGCCAGCAAGTCGTCTTCACGGGCCGCAGCGATGATTTGTTCCGCGTACGACCTGACTTTGCCCTCGTCCTCGCCCTCAACCATAACCCTTAATAGGGCAGATGTACCAGAGTAGCGCACGTTTACTCGTCCCTTTCCGGCCAGTTGCGACTCGACGCGATTAATCGTGCTGCTGGTATGTTGCAGGTCTTCGATGGGAAGTTTTTCCCGCACTTTTTTGCTTATAAGAACCTGAGGGTAACGTTCAAAAATCTTGGCTAATTCAGACAGCCGCTTGCCTGTTGTCAGCATGACCTCAAGCACCTTCAGTGCCGATATTAAACCGTCTCCAGTGGTTGCATGGTCTAAAAACAGCAGGTGACCAGACTGTTCTCCACCAACGTTATAACCACCTGCAATCATTTTTTCGACCACGTAACGATCACCCACATCTGCCCTTTCCAGCACAAGCCCCTGCTTTTTTAGCATGACCTCAAGGCCATAGTTTGACATTACAGTGCCAACTATCCCACCTCCCTTCAGCTTGCCATGCTCGACCATGTACGCGCTACAAATGGCTAAAACTCCGTCTCCATCAACTACATACCCATTTTCATCGGTCAGGATCAGGCGGTCCCCATCACCATCAAGGGCAATACCAATATCACAGCGCCGCTCAACTACGGTCCTGCCTAAGGCCTCAGGATGCAACGCGCCACAATTTTCATTGATATTGGTCCCATCGGGGCTGTCTCCAATTGCGACAACATCTGCCCCCAGCTCATCAAAAACCATTGGCCCGACACGATAACCAGCGCCATTTGCACAGTCGATGGCCACTCTAAGTCCGTCTAATGACAGATGTTTTGGAAACTGTGATTTCAAGTAAACGCAGTAGCGTCCCGATGGATCCTCAATTCTGGTGGCCCTACCAAAATTACTTCCAACTGCTAGTGCTGGCAGTTGCGATGGATTAAGGGCTAGCTCTTCAATCCTGGCCTCTACTTTATCTGGCAGTTTGTAGCCATCTCCACCAAAAAACTTAAGTCCGTTATCTTCGAAAGAGTTGTGGGAGGCAGATATTACAACACCTGCGTTAGCACGCATGGAGCCAGTCAGGTACGCCACACCAGGGGTAGGAACAGGCCCCACCAAGATTACGTCAGCCCCCATTGAGCAGGCCCCAGTGGCCAAGGCAGTTTCAAATGTGTAACCCGACAGCCGTGTGTCTTTGCCAATCAAAATTCTGGTCCGCCCCTTGCTGCATGGAAAGGCGACTGCTATTGCCCGTCCAAGCGCCATCACGATCTCAGATGTCATTGGATAAACATTGGCAACTCCGCGGACTCCATCGGTTCCAAACAATATTCGTTCTGCCATGCGTTTTCTCCACTAGCGGCCTTTTCGCGCTGGTCCGTCTTCGTTAGATGCGGTTTCATCATGTGGTGAGGTCAAGACTAAAGTACCAAGTCTCGGGGATATCAGGCATTCCACTCCTTGTGGGCGGTCACAAAGCAAGCGAGCTCGTGGGTATTTGCCTGGGATACCCTCGAAATCTGCGGCATCTATGTACACTTCGACTGGTAGCTCGCCTCTTTCCACCCGCAGCAGCGTTGGAATTGGCCCCTGAAGGGTAAGTTTGGCTTGCAAGGGAGTCAGGTTACATTCAAGATTTTCCGGACAATTCCGCACGTGCAAATCAACCGTACCCATTTTGTGTTTTCCTTCCATTTCAGCGATAGAGACCTCCACTTGGACACGTTCATGCTCAAATGTAAGGAAAGGCAGCCCTGGGTTTTGGACCTGTATTTCTATGCGTGCACTCTTATCCATGACCGCCAAGTCGATTGAGTGGGTAGTAATATCATTGACCTGCTGGACGCTTGATATGGCGCCCCAGATTTTGATTTTGTCAGGCGTTACAATGACTTTGTCTCTGCTGACCATGTAACCTTCAGGCACTTCCCCCACCAGATTTGCCCTGACTGGCACAGTTTTTTCCAGGCGTTGCTCTAATTTAACGTCAAATTGCGAAGGATAAATCGACTGTATTGTTAAGGTTGACCCACCCAAAAGCCTTTGGATCTGCTCCCTATCGAAGGTATAGATAGAGCCATTGGAAAAACCACGCAAATCAACCATGTATGCAGAACTTTTTCTTTCGAGGGCCTTGGCCAGCCTTGACCAGCGGTCCCTAACGCGGATACGCAGTGTTTTGGGTAGTGCTCCCACGAATTCTTCAGAGTCGGATTTGTTAGACAGGACAACGGGTATCTCAATGTCAGCCTCTTTACTTTGGTCTTGGCGGACGACCAGTAAAAGGGCAACTGCCAAAAACATTGAGGTAAGTTTGATACCAAGATTCTCAATAAAAATACGCCTAAAAACGGTTCGCTTAGGCGCTTTTTTGGGGGGTGGCTGAGGAGTTTGTCCGCCAAGCGTACTGTGTTCACCGGTGGGGCTCATACTAATCCTTTTTGCTCTGCGCCCCAAACAGGGTTGTCAGCTCTTCTTTTAATGAAGAGGCATCCAAACCTCTGCGCAGTTCTCCATTATTCGCAATAGACACAATTCCAGATTCCTCTGAAACTACAATTACAACCGCGTCAGTCCCTTCGGTGACCCCAATTGCAGCTCGATGTCTGGTCCCAAGGGATTTATCAATTTTGGGGTTCTCGCTAAGTGGTAAAAAACACCCAGCATGGCTGACACGCCCGTTTCTGATGATAACAGCCCCATCGTGCAGGTTGTTTTCATGGCTGGGGATGAAGATCGCCACCAGGAAGTTGGCAGTCACCTTGGCATCAAGTGGGGTGGCTCCCTCAGTGTAATAGGACAAGTCGCCATCTCGTTCAAAGACTATCAACGCTCCGATTCGCAGTGCAGACATGCGGACTACGGCGTTTACTATTTCATCCCACATTGTTGCGCCGCGCTTTTTGGCGCCTGCTAGAAAGAGCGGGTTTTTACCGACCTCAGATAGGGCGCGCCTGATATCAGGTTGGAACAAGATAATAATGATGACTAAGAAGCTGCTGACGAATTTATCTAGGACCCAATTAAGTGCTGTAAAATCAAGGTATTCTTCTTGTGAAATAAAGTACAAGAAAAGGGCAAATAGGATGCCAATAAGCATTTGTAACGCTCTGGTTCCTCGGATTAGTAGCATTGCCCTGTAAATCAGGTAGTAAACAATTAGGACGTCAACAACAGTCGACAGCGCCTTGCGCCATGAAACATCTTTCAGTAGGTCTGCAACTATATCTAACAAGATCCGCCCCTAGGTGCCTGACAAATAGCATGGGCCACCGTTATAACATCCTTCATTGGGCCGACATCATGCACACGCAGTATCTTAGCCCCTCCCGCAACCGCGAGCGCCACGACGGCGGCAGTGCCAAACAATCGATCAACAGGTAACTGTTTGCCTGTCAGTTGTCCAATAAAAGTCTTTCTTGAAATGGCAACCACGATTGGGTGTCCAGTCGCCACAAATGCGCCGAGGTGGTGCAAAAGTTCAATGTTTTGGTTGGTGTCCTTTGAAAATCCATAACCTGGGTCAAGAATTAGGTGTGTTGGCGGCAAGCCTGCCGAAAGGGCCTTTTGGGCGTTATTCCAAAGCTCTGACAATACTTCGCCAAACAACGAGACATAGTTGGTCAAATCCATCATAGTCTCGGGGGTGCCCCTCATGTGCATCGCAATCGCCAGAGGCTTTCTTTCACCCAGTAGGGCTGGCATTTTTGGGTCATAACTGAAGGCGGAGACATCGTTGATGATGCATGCTCCAGCATCTAGTGCCGAGGCTGCCGTCTTGGCGTTTCTGGTGTCAACGGAAATAGGCGTTTTAGTGTCAGTGGCCAATTTTTTTATTACAGGGATAATTCGTTGAATTTCCTCGTCTTCACTGATAGCCGTCGCACCACGCCTAGTTGATTCCCCACCGATGTCCAGTATGTCTGCCCCTTGTTCTATCAGCTCAAACCCGTGTTGGATTGCCTTGTCATGGTCAAAAAACTTGCCACCATCAGAAAAGGAGTCTGGAGTGACGTTTACTATCCCCATCAGCAGCGGACGAGCTGCTTTGTCATTCAAAACTTCAATAAGGTCCGCGATCTGCTTGGTCCGTCCGCTCATATCGCTGCTTTGTACCTCTTTCGGGGCGTTTAATAGAACATCGCATTGGCACGAGTCAATGCATAGGGCATTCTAACTCTTGCGAGCCTTTCTATCCAAGTTGATGTACCAATAACTTGCCATCTAAATCACCTATTTTTGGGTTAACCAACAAAACCATCATGGTCATGATAAGTTGCGGGGTTTCGCCCCTTTTTTTTGACGATACCTGCTTGAACTTATATGTTACACGCGACTTTTTCGGATGGGCAGATGAATAGTCTCAAAGCGCAGTCACAGATCGGTGTTGGTCATCAATGGTTATCTGGTCAGGGGATCGTCATAGCGGCGGCATTGGTTGGTGTTTTTTGGATTCAGACCTTAATAATAAAAGCTATTGAACTTGTTCATATTTCTGGGTCTTTCAACTTTGTTTCGTTTCTTCAGATTACTGCGCAGGACACTGCGGTAGCGTCTGGTCTGTTTTTGGTGTTTGCCATTCTTTTTTCCATTCGTATCAAGGTGTTGGCTTTTATCGTCAAGGCGTTTTGCTATCTGCTGATGCTCGTTTTAATGATCTTGCTGGCTGGAAGTCATGGTTATTACATGGCTACTGGCTCCCACCTTTCTGCGTTTACGGTTGGTGTGTGGCTTGAAGACCTTGCCACTGTAAGCAAAATTGCTGCTAGTGAGGCAGGTTCTTGGAAGATTCCTTTGCTGATCCTGCAAGTGGTATTGGTTGGTTCATTAGTCGTTACATTTCACGTCAGTCCGTTGCGCCACAAACTCAAAAGGCTTGGACAGGTCAAGATTAGCTCCTTTTTAGTGGCGCTCGCAGTGTCAGTTGCCCTATTCATCGTGGCAGCCTTTGTTCCACCGCCAAGTGGCGCTGCGCGTGACATCAATCGGTCCGTACCTACGACGATTGTTAGCGAATTTGTAGGTGACCTGTTTGGTGAGGCTGAAGTTGAACTTTTGATGGATTCATATTCAGCGCAGTCTGTCTTGAAGCTCAAGGCTTCCCCTGATGGGCCTCGTCCTAACATCGTGATAATTTTGTATGAATCGCTTAACTGGAAGTCATCAGACGTCTATGTGCCTGGGCGGAATACCACGCCGTTTTTGGCGAAATTGGCAGAAAAGAGCCTAGTTGTTGAAAACCACTACACGATTGTTCCACATACTTCCAAGGCCATCGTTGCGTCTTTGTGTGGTTTTCCACCTTATCCGGGTGTTGAACGCATAGAATCAATGCCTGGAATTCTGCCAAAACAGTGTATCGCACACATGCTTTCGGATTTGGGTTACCAAACGGCCTTCTTCCAGCCTGCTGTGAACTTTGAGAATCGTAGTCAGCTAGTCAAAAACATGGGGTTTGAAACATTCCGCGGTCTTACAGATATGCCGTTAGAGGGGTTTGAACAAACCAGCTATTTTGGTCGTGAAGACCTGATTATGCTTGAGCCAACTCTTGATTGGGCCCAGGCGCAAAAAGACGCCCCCTTCTTTTTGACTGTGTTGACCTTGGCGTCTCACCACAACTATGTGACTCCACAGTCATTTGGGCGAATTGATTATCCAGATGAAGACCCCGATCAACGAAACTACCTGAATGCAATTCGCTATCTGGACCATTTTGTTGAGGAGCTATACAAGGGGTTTGAAGCAAGGGGCCTGCTAGATAACACTGTCTTCTTCATTGTTGGCGACCATGGGGAGGCGTTTGCGGAGCATGGGCGGCGCCAGCATGACTTGATCATGTGGGAAGAGGGCATTCGATGTGCCTCGTTGATTCATAGCCCAACTTATTTCCCAGAACCTGGTCGCATAACTGGGACTAGGTCTCATCTGGATATATTGCCTACGATTGCGGACCTACTTGAAGTCGAGCTTGTTGAGGGAGAATTTGAGGGAACCAGCATGCTGGGTCCTGTTCCAAAAGACAGGAAGCTGTTTTTTTCGTGCTGGTTTAACAAACAGTGCATGGCTGTGCGTGATGGGCCCATCAAGACCATCTACCATTTTAATCAGCAGCCGATGGAGGTTTACGACAACTCGACGGATGAACTGGACGAGCGTGATCTAGCTGGTAAGGATGAGTACGGTTCTAAATTCCTGTACGCCAAAAAGGAAGAGATGTTGGATTGGCGTTTGCAAACGTTGGCGCGTTATCGTGCTTGGGAGAATGCTATTAGCGCTGGGAAGATTTTAGAAGAAAAACCCGAGGTTGGGCGAAAGCTTGAGGCTCGTTTTGGGGACGCGATTGAGCTTGTTGGTTTTGATGTTAAGCCTGAACGTGCGCGGCCAGGGCAGGATTTGGCAGTGCGCTACGTTTTTCATAGTCTTAAGAAGACCTCAAGGGACATTGCCTTTTTTGTGCATGTGATTAAGCCTGATGGAATTTTGAACGCGGACCACGTTCCAGTTGGTGGGAGCCATCCTGTGCCAAACTGGCGGCCAGGTCAGTACATTATTGATGAGCATGATATTCACATTCCTGCAAATTGGCCTGGTGGGCCAGCTAAAATTGGGATTGGTTTTTGGGATAAAAAGACTGGGAAACGGCTGGCTGTGTTGGGTGACAAGCTTGAGGTTAGAGATAATCGGCTAGTAATCGCAACTATCCCTGTTGTTGGAGCAGGTGCTAGGGTTGGGCTTGATGCTGATGCGATTCGAAGCAAGGTTGCCAAGTGGATTCGAACTGAGGTGCCGCCTTTTGATCAGCCTGGTGGTGCTACGTTTGGTGGGATGATTGAGCTGACGGGTGTGACTTTGAAGCGTACGGATGTGAAGCAGGCTGGGACTGCTGAGATGGAGTATGTTTTCAAGGCGTTAGCAGATATTCCGAAGGGGGTGTCGCTTAGGGTTTCTTTGGAGGAGGATAATGGGGAAGTGATTGTGGCGGATCATGACCCGATTAATGGGCTTTTGCCGCCGGATTTGTGGCGAGTGGGTGAGTACGTGATTGACCAGCATTTGATTCACATTGACAAGGGGGATTGTAAGCCTGGTACTTATAGTGTTTGGTTGGGTTTCCAAAAGGGTCGAGAATGGCTTGCTGCGACGGGTGATGGACGGATTGATGAACTGGGTAGGGTCTATCTAGGCGAAATCATAATCCGCCCGCGCACTGAGCTACAGTAGCTTGGATTTGTCTCCCTGCCCCTGATCCTGCAAATGAGTCTGTTCTGCCACCTGATTGTTCGATCTATTTTGCGTTTGATCTCTTCGTTACAGTTTAAAAACATGTCCGGGGGCATCCTTCCGGGCCCAAAATCTCCCGTAGCCACCCCGACTGTCTCTTAGTGACATCGTCCGGGCGAAATATACGATTGCTAACGTGGACGTTCATCCTTTTGGCCCGGACGGGCCGCTGCGCGGCCTTCATGTCAGCTAAGTAGCCCCCAAAATCACCGCCATAATCGTGAGCCGGCCGTCGATGAACCGTTGGAAAGGGGATTTTGCTC
>Ga0116187_1000274_pt1 | contig 64551 bp, 56 predicted proteins | sample AD_JPNNA6_MetaG_FD_89755 | JGI IMG/M metagenome (GOLD analysis project Ga0116187, IMG submission 89755) | Active sludge microbial communities of municipal wastewater-treating anaerobic digesters from Japan - AD_JPNNA6_MetaG | ecosystem: Engineered > Bioreactor > Anaerobic > Digestate | place... | reverse complement strand
TCATCGCCATTCCTCGTTCCACTCGGATGGCTTTGAGCTTACAGGGTCCGTGTTCAGTTGGTAAGGTTCAAAAATCTTGCACTTTGTGGCCGTTTTTCACGATTCGGCCACTGATTGCACAACCGTTACGTTAGCGTAGAATTATCTCGGCTGGAGTATTAAAAATTGCGGGTCAGGCTCCAATATTCCGGCCAACAAGTCGTACATTTTTCTAATCGCTGAGCAATTCACAGACCAATCATGGAATATTCCCCCATTTTAAATCCTCTGTTTATTATTCCCACTGGCATTATTGTCATTTTGGACATTTTATCCTTTCCCTGGTACCTCAAGCAGATTCGAGCGGGTAAAATTCAGAAATCCAGACTCGTATTCCTGCTAAAGCCTTTTAGCCTTCTGGTTTGTGTTTATTTCTTATTCACGCAATTTGGGGCGGGGGCATTCCTGGGGTCAATGTATTGCATGATTGCGCCAACAATTGCGCTGGGTATGCTTCTTTACTACCTGGCGCTAATTTCGAATGAGCATAAAAACCATGAGCGTTTCACCAAAACGGAGATTATCAATTTACTGCTAGGCCTCTTGCTCATCCTCTCAATTACAACACCTACACTCCTATACCGCCCAATTATTAACTGGTGTGACAGTGCAAACTCAGATAAAATCCCTGCTATATCGGAAGCTGTACAAAAGTATCTCGCTGATCGCGGAAAATATCCTGATAAAATCCAAGAACTTGTTCCTGAGTATATCGCGGCAATTCCTGCACCCTCATGCGGGTTGCTTTCAGGCCAAATACGGGAATTTGAATTAAATCATTGCGAACCACCTTATGTTTTTGTAAAAACTATCGACTTTGTCGGACATGACCTGTACAGTCTAAAAGACGGTTCAATCTACCATCTGGGCAGCTTTCTTGATGGTGGGCCTTACACTTGTCCCTGAGCCATTACACAATAAAAGACTCCTCGAATTGATTTTCCACCGACACTCAAAAAAATTCTAAAAATGATTAATCATCCCTGTTTTGAAAGGTTTTTGCAATACTAATTGAGCTTTGTAAAATATACGCTATTTTTTTTCAAAACGCCCCGAGGAAGAGGCGCCGACAGTGGGAAATCCGATGTTTAGAACGCCAGGTTCCAGGCCCCCTTCGGGGGTGATATTAGAGTCCTGGCTGCGCAGCGCCCTGTAAGGGTCGGGGAGCTATTTCTTTTGATTACACATCTATTGGGGGTTTTTCAGCGTTGTCGAACCTGGAACTCACGGATTAAGGCACCGGAACGATAATGCTTTGCCCTGGATCACGATCCAGCTCCTCGCGTGATGATCTGCTATAATACATTCGTGCATTCGAATACATCCCCCGATCTCTCAAACCTATCTGATCTTTTCCACCTGCTGGGTCAGCCGGTACGGCTTCAGATTCTGCTGATTATTGCCGACAGCGAGGCCTGTGTCTGCCACATGGAGGCCCTGCTGGGCATCCGTCAGGCGGTCATTTCTCAACATTTGATGATCTTGCGAAAAGCCGGTTTGGTGATCACCACTCGCTATGGGCGCAACATCTTCTATCGCTTGACCGACTCCGAGATGTACCACGCCGTCTGCCAATTTGCGGCCCTTGCGAGCCTGCCCGCGGATGAACTGTCCCGGCTGGCTTCCCGCCCAACGGCCGGCTGCCCTTGCCCGCGCTGTAACCCCGGGCTGGATCCGGCACTGTCCTGTCAAAAACACTAATCCAAACCTGAGACTGCAAGGAGAGAACCGATGAACAATCCCAGTGTGACCAAACGCCTGTCCTTTTTAGATCGCTACCTGACGCTGTGGATCTTCCTGGCCATGGCCATTGGCGTTGGCGTGGGCTACCTGTTCCCCCAAGCCATCGAAGCCTTCAACGCGGCAGTTTCGGTGGGCACCACCAATATCCCAATTGCCATCGGCCTGATCTTGATGATGTACCCGCCCCTGGCCAAGGTGCATTATGATGAGCTGGGACGCGTCTTTCGCAACTGGAAGGTGCTGGGGCTTTCGCTGCTGCAAAACTGGGTCATTGGTCCAATTCTGATGTTTGCACTGGCCATCATCTTCCTGCGGAATTATCCCGGCTACATGGTTGGCCTGATTATGATTGGCCTGGCGCGCTGCATTGCCATGGTGATCGTGTGGAACGAGCTGGCCAAAGGCGATACCGAGTACGCTGCCGGGTTGGTGGCCTTCAACAGCATCTTTCAGGTGCTGTTTTACAGCGTCTATGCCTATGTATTCATCACCATTCTGCCCACCTGGTTTGGGCTGGAAGGCAGCCTTGTCAAAATTACCATTGGCGAAATCGCCAAAAGCGTCTTCGTGTACCTGGGCATCCCCTTCATCGCCGGTTTTCTCACCAACCTGGTGCTGACCCGCTGGAAGGGCAAAACCTGGTACTACACCAAATTTATTCCCAAAATCAGCCCGCTCACGTTGATTGCGCTGCTGTTTACCATCATCGTCATGTTCAGCCTGAAGGGCAAACTAATTGTTACCATCCCGCTGGACGTGGTGCGGATTGCCATCCCGCTGTTGATCTACTTTGTGGTGATGTTTCTGGTCAGCTTTGCTATGGGCAAGCTGGTTGGCGCCGATTACAAAAAGACCACCACGCTCTCATTCACAGCCGCCAGCAACAACTTTGAGCTGGCGATTGCGGTGGCGGTGGCGGTGTTCGGCATCAATTCTAGCGAGGCGTTTACCGCGGTGATTGGTCCGCTGGTAGAGGTGCCGGTGATGATCGGGCTGGTGAATGTGGCTTTCTGGCTGCAGCGCAAATACTTTGGGCCGCAGGTTGAGGCTGGCAAGCCTGGGCCGGATCTCGGTTAGCAACTCTACGGGGCGGAAGAAAAACTACTCCCGCCCCGTTTGATGGGTTCAACGTGCAAAAGCGGTGTAATCAAACCCCAAAATCGTTGTCATCCGCTGCGCGGTTTCGGCAAACAGGGCCTGGATGGCCGTGTGCTGATCATTGCGTTCAATAATCAACGGGTGCGCCTGCACCTGACGTTTCAAAGCGTAATAATCGTCCAGTTCTCCCCGGTCCAGGGGCTGGCCAAGCTGTTCCTGCTCCGCCAGTTTTTGAAACAATTGATCGAAGCGGGCCTCCAGCGCGGCCGTTTCGGCATTCTGCTGCACGGTCTCGACCAGAGTCAAATAGGTATTGACGCTGGCTTCGGCGCCCAGCAGGACGCCCAGTTCTTGAGCGGTTTGTGTAATCTCAGCCATTAATTCCATGATGATGTACTCCTGATTAATTCGGTGGTTTGAGGTGGGTGGGTCAGACCTGACCCAATTTCAACCCCCTCAGCCACAGCCGCTGCGCAGCGCGTTGGGGGCAAATTCTACCCCGGCAGCTGCGCCAATGGCCCGGTCCACCGTCTGGAACAGCGTTTTAACGGCAGCCTCGGCAGAGCGGTAGGCCTGCACAGCGGGCAGGGTCTCCAGCTCGGCCTGCAGGGCTTCAACAGAGGCCCCCGCCGGGTCCGAGTACATCATTTGCTGCTGGCGGATTTCCAATAAAACGCGCCGGACATCGGGGTCCTGGTTGACCAGGCTGGCCAGGCGCACAAACTCCTGATATTCAGCGGTCTGTTTGAGCAGCGCAGCCAGGCGTTCGGCGGTTTTTCCAATTTCCGGGTTATGGGTGGGTGTATTTGATGAAGAGCAAGATGTAGAACAACAATCCATTCGCAAAATCCTTTCAGTCAATGATGATCTACGGGCGGCTTGCGCCAGCCCCATTATAACCCTGCAATCGCCAGGCCAAACAGGTATCCGGCGAGGGTGCTGAATAGAGCCACCAGCCCGACATAAATGGCGGTTTTCTTCTTCCCCATCACCCCGTTCAGCACCAGAATGGATTGCAGTGATAGTTCGGGGTCAGCCAGCAGGTAAGCCAGCAGCGGGCCGCGGGCCATGCCCAGGTCCAGGAACATTTTAGCCACCGGCACTTCCACCAGAGTGGGAAAGTACATAAACACCCCAAAGATCACACCGACCAGGTTGGCCCACAGGGTGTTTTGCCCGGCAATGGTACGCACCCAGGCTTCGGGAATGATGACCTTGACGATTCCGGCAAGAAAGACGCCCACAATCAGCAGTGGGAAGATTTGCTTGACGAACTTCCAGGTCTCAAAAATCCAGCCCGCCAGTTCATCCCGGGTGAATGATCGGCCAGCCACAGCCCCAATGGCAGCCAGCAAAACCAGCTCACCGAGGAAGCGCCCGTTGATGCCAATCACCAGCGAGCCGATGTCCTCTTTCGGTGCGGCAATCAAGATCGTCAGCGCAATCATCGCAAAGGCGATATACGTCCAGGCATTGAAGCCGTCAAAAATCTTCTCAAAGCCTTGCCAGGCGGTAATGCCAATGACCACCAGCATCAGAATCAGCAGAGCGCCCTGAACGGTTAAATTCAGCGTTGATAAGAAGGCAACGAAGCCGCTTGCCGGGTCAAAGGGCAAATGGATGCTGGCATATACCTTTGTGAACAGACCCACCTGCAGGGTGCCGACAATCAATACCGCCACCAGTAAAAGAAACAGCACCCACACGGCTGGCTTCACCCTGGCTGTTTGATCAAATACGCCGCTGGCCGTCATCTCGGCCTCACGCGCATTTTCCTCTTTTCTGAAGATCCAGGCCATGATCAGACCAATGATGATGCCAAAGGCGATGGATAAGACCAGGCGCGCGATGGCAATATCCATCCCGATGGTTGCGCCAGTGTAGGTGATGGCCAGAATGTTGATCGCCGGGCCCACAAACAGGAAGGTGATCGCCGGGCCAAGCCCGGCGCCGCGCTTCCAGATGCCTGCAAACAGCGGCAGGATGGTGCAGGAACACACCGCCAGAATAAACCCGCCAAAAGCTGAAGCCGGATAGCTGATCCATTTGGATGCTTTGGGGCCTAAAAACCGGGTAATGGTCTCTTTGGGGATCATGGCAGACATGAACCCGGCGATGATGAAGGCAGGCACCAGGCAGAGCAGCACATGGGCCGCCAGGTAATCCAGCAGGCTCGTCCAACCAGACCAGAGCAGTGAAGCAATATACGTCAGCACACCATCCATACAGCCTTCCAATCAAAATATGCGATTTATTGAATGTCCATCATTCAAAATAAAGGGCAGCTAAATCAATCGCTGCCCCAAAATACTTATGCAGCCTGCTTCAGCCAGGCCGCAATTTCGGCCTCGGTTGGGATCCGCCCCGAGGCAACCACCTGCCCGTTGATCACCAGCCCAGGGGTGGACAGAATCGGCCACTTCATAATCTCGGCCATATCAGTCACCTTTTCAATGTCCGCTTCAAGCTGCAGCTCGGTCACCACTTTGCGAGCCGCGGCTTCCACGCGCTTGCAGTTGGCGCAGCCTGGGCCCAAAACTTTGATATTAATCATCGCAAAACCTCCGTCACGGTTTAAGGATTCTTTCTTTTAGCCGCACACTGCGGGCAGGGACAATCCGTCCCGGTGATTGTTTTAGCCGGCGCCGGTCTTTCCCCGGTCATTTCAGCCACCACGTCTATCAGTTGATAGACTTCGGGGCGCGCCACCCGGTAAAAGATATTCCAGCCATCCCGGCGGTCCTGGATCAATCCGGCCTCGCGCAGCACAGCCAGCTGCTGAGAGATGTACGCCTGGCGGTAGCCCAGATGCGCCTCCATATGGCAGACACAATGCTCGCCATCGCGCAGAATCTCCAGAATGGCCAGCCGGGCCGGATGCGTCAGCGCCTTGAAGATTTGAGCCTGGCGTTCAAAGGGCTGGGTATGGGTAACAACATTCAATTCCATGAATATGATTTTAAGGCCAGTATCTGCGGCTGTCAAGAGTGCAATGATGTTGACATTTGGATAATTGCCCCCTCTGCTGCAGATCAGGTACCAATTACCCCTGCGCCCGGAACCTGCGTGAAACCTCGTGCCGCTTTCAACGTATATGGATATGAAATTCTTTGATTTGGGAGTATCACGATGGAATCACGACGCTATCGCTCATTATTTTGGCCGGTAATATTAATCGGCATTGGTGTCTTATGGCTGCTGGGCAACCTGGGCATCATCGAACCCGTCTCGCTGGGCGGGCTGCTGCGCTTCTGGCCGGTGCTGTTGATTGTGGCCGGGCTGGATATGCTGCTGACACGCCGCTCGACTTGGGTCGGCGCGCTGATGGGCCTGCTGGTCATCGGCATTATTGGCTTTGTGCTGATTGCCGGGCCAGGCCTGGGCTGGGTGCAGACCCCCAGCGCCAAGACCGAGCAGTTCACCGCGGAGCTCAACGACGCGGCCGCGGCCACCATTGCCCTCGATCTGGCGGAGTACCCCGCCGAAGTCAACGCCCTGACGGACGATGATTTGCTCTTCGATGCCACACTCGATCATCACGGCGTGGCCGTCTTCACCGATACCGGCTCGGCGCAGCGGGTGCTGCGGCTGGCTTACACGGCCACTCCCGGCACGCTGTTTTCCTTCGGCATGAACGAAGACTGGCAGATTGGCCTCACCCCTCAGATTCCGCTGGCGCTGAACGTGGATGCGGGCTCTGGCCCGGCCACCTTGAACCTGGCAGACCTGAACCTGACCTACCTGGGTGTGGATGCCGGCTCCGGCCCATTCACCCTGATGCTGCCCGCCTCCCCCGACACCTATGCGCTGGAGCTGGATGCCGGGTCTGGCCCGGTGGTGATGGATGTGGCGCCCGATGCCGATCTCACCATGACGATCAACTGCGGCTCTGGCCCGCTGACCATTGACCTGCCGAATGACGCCGCCGTGCGCTTTGAAGTGCGCGAAGACGGCTCTGGCCCCGTGACCACGCCCGGCTGGCTGCCCCGCACCCAGCACGGCGAAGATGACGAAGGCGTTTGGGAAACCGACGGCTACGCCACCGCCACCCACCGGGTTTTGATTATCATCGAAGATCAGGGCTCTGGCCCGGTGATTATCAAGTAGGTTTGTAACTACTCAGCTATGAGCGGATTTGGCCTTCTTCTGGAGTGCAGGCTTTAGCCTGCATCTCATGCGGGCTGAAGCCCGCACTCCACAGAGGAGTGAAATACTTTCAGCCAAATGAGCCTCTCATATAGCCTGAGCAGTAACATAGGTTTTAGAAATTCGGTTTTGGCAAAAACATCCCAAAGGCCATTCGGCCTTTGGGATGTTTTCTTTTCCCGGGTGCAGCGGGGGGACAAAAATCCCCGCGCGCGGGGCCAGGAATCGTGGTATACTCATCAAAACCGTATTGACCAGGACGAGTAGCCCCGTCAGTGCCCTTAGAGAGCAGAAGTCACCGGCTGAAAGCTTCTGCGGGCCGCCCCCGGCGAAAACCCCCTGCGAGCGTGAACCCCAACCGGCCCCCGGGCCGCAGTAAGGTGAACGGTTGGCCCCGTTACCGGCTACACGAGATGATCGGCCCTGCGCCGATCAATCTGGGTGGAACCGCGTGAGATCACCTCTCGCCCCAGTTTTGGGCGAGAGGATTTTTGTTAACTGGAGGTAGTACCATGGAAAGCTATAAAGACTCACTGCTGTATCGCATCCGCCATTCCACGGCGCATGTGATGGCGCAAGCCGTGCTGGAGCTCTTCCCCAGCGCGAAGATTGCCATTGGTCCGGCCATTGAGGACGGCTTTTATTATGATTTTGACCTGCCCCGCACCCTGACCCCCGAAGACCTGGCCGAAATCGAAAAACGGATGAAGCAGATCATCCGCGGCAAGCACCCCTTTGTGCGCCAGACCCTCAGCGCGGCCGAAGCCCGCCAGCGCTTTCATGACCAGCCCTACAAGCTGGAGCTGATTGCCGGGCTGGAAGCCGGTGGTAATGACGAAGACGGCAACCCGCTGGAAGATGCCGTGGAGTTCTCCACCTATACCAGCGATACGTTTGTGGACCTGTGCCGCGGCCCGCACGTGGAAAACACGGGCCAGATCAACGCTGAAGCCATCAAGCTGATGAGCGTGGCGGGCGCCTACTGGCGCGGCGACGAGCATAACCCCATGCTGCAGCGCATCTACGGCACGGCCTGGCAGAAGCCCAAAGAGCTCGAAGAGCATCTCTGGCGGCTGGAAGAGGCCAAGAAGCGCGACCACCGCAAGTTGGGCCGCGAGCTGGAGATCTTCGTCTTTGATGACGAGGTGGGCCCCGGGCTGCCGCTGTGGCTGCCGCGCGGCGGCGCCATGATTGAAGAACTGGAAGACCTGGCGAAGGAAATGGAATTCAAGCACGGGTATGTGCGTGTGCGCACGCCTCACCTGACCAAAGAAGACCTGTTCCTGCGCTCGGGCCACCTGCCCTACTATGCCGAAAGCATGTACCCGCCCATGGAGCTGGATGGCGTCAAGTACTACGTCAAACCGATGAACTGCCCCATGCACCACAAGATCTACGCCGCCACGCCCCACAGCTACCGCGACCTGCCCATCCGGCTGGCGGAATACGGCACGTGCTACCGCTTTGAGAAAAGCGGCGAGCTGTTTGGCCTGATGCGCGTGCGCTCGATGCAGATGAATGATGCCCACATCTACTGCGCCGAATCACAGTTTGAGCAGGAATTCACCGACGTAATCTACATGTACCTGGAATACTTCAAACTGTTTGGCATCAACGAGTACATCATGCGCTTCTCCACGCATCACCCGCACGGCCTCGGCAAGAAGTACGTCAACAACCCCGAAATGTGGCTGAAGACGGAAGACCTGGTGCGCCGCACGATGGATAAGCACAACATCCCGTATATCGAGATCTCGGACGAGGCGGCCTTCTATGGCCCCAAGATTGATGTGCAGGTGAAGAGCGCCATTGGCCGCGAGTTCACGCTGGCGACGAACCAGGTGGACTTTGCCCAGTCGGAGCGCTTTGATCTGACGTTCATGAACGACTCCGGGGTGGAAGAACGCCCGCTGATCATCCACCGGGCGCCGCTCTCCACGCACGAACGGCTGATCGGCTTCCTGCTGGAGCATTATGCTGGCAACTTCCCGGTCTGGCTGGCACCCGAGCAGGTGCGCGTGATCCCGATTACGGACAGCCAGAACGCCGCCGCGGTGGAACTGGCCGACCGCCTGAAGGCGCAGGGTGTGCGCGCCGAGGCCGACCTGGGCGCCGACCGCATGAACGCCAAGATCCGCAAGGCACAGATCCTCAAGGTGCCTTACATGGCAGTGCTGGGCGACCGTGAGGTGCAGAGCGGCGCGGTGGCGCTGCGCAAGCGCGATGGCAGCCGCAACGATGCCCTGCCCGTGGACGAGTTCGTGACGCTGGTGCTGGATCGCATCAAGACGCGTTCGGCAGAGCTTTAGCCCTCAGAGTGCAGCGGCGGTCGGGCACCCAACCCGGCCGCCGTTTTTGTTTGCCCGGGTTGGGGTTGGGTTTTGGGTGCGGTTCAGGGCGCCTGCCATGGTGGCGTAGGGCCGAAGCATCCTTACGTTTCAGGCCAGGTGGCACCGTCGCACATGGAACAAATCCTCGCGCCTGGAACCTGGAACGTAAAAACCATTCTCGCGTATAATAGGGATTAACCTGCGGTGGAAAATGGAGTGATGGCGATGCTTACTTTTCGGGAACTGGTCAGTGGATTACGCAGCTTGGGCCTGGACCGGCGCACGCCGGTGATTATGCACGCTTCGCTGTCGGCATTTGGACAGGTGCACGGCGGCGGCGAAACGCTGCTCGGCGCGCTGATTACGGCTTTTCCACTGATCATGGCGCCGACCTTTACCTACAAGACCATGTTGATCCCCGAAGACGGCCCCGCCGATAACGGCCTGGATTATGGCAGCGGGCGAGATGTGAACCGCATGGCTGAGTTTTATCACCCCGACATGCCCGCCGATAAGCTGATGGGCACCCTGCCCGAAGCGCTGCGCCAGCGCACGGCAGCCCAGCGCTCCATGCACCCCATTCTATCGTTCAGCGGCATTGGTGTGCCCGAACTGCTGAAGGCCCAGACCATCGAAGAGCCGCTGGCGCCCATCCGCGCCCTGGCTGAGCAGGATGGCTGGGTGCTGCTGCTGGGCGTCAACCACACCGTCAATACCAGCATCCACGAAGCAGAACGTCAGGCCGGGCGGCAGCAGTTCATCCGCTGGGCGCTGACCCCCCAGGGCGTGTGCGAATGCCCGGGCTTTCCGGGCTGCTCGCTGGGCTTTGAGCAGGCTGCTGCCGCACTGATGGACATCACCCGCACGGTGGCGCTGGGCGATTCGCGTGTGCAGGCGCTGCCCTTACAGCCCATGTTTGAAATCATCGGGCAAATGCTGCGCGCGGATCCCCTGGCGCTGCTGTGCAGCCTGCCCGACTGCGAGCGCTGCGCCGCAGCCCGTGCCCGCCTCGGCTGAGGGATGCCCAACCCTTTCCGGGCGATAAATCACCCCAAAACCGGTCTTAATCCACATCATCGCTAATTCGGATTTAGGGTAGAATAATAGGGAGGTCTGCCAATGAGCCCGGATCGAACGCGTGCATCACTGGAATTATTGTTAAACATCAGCCGTGAGTTGGCGGCTTCTTTGGATTTAAATACCGTGCTCAACCGGGTGCTGCTGCTTTCGGCCCGCAATGTGGGCGCAGAGCGCGGCAGCCTGGTGGCGTTGGATGAGTATCTGCGGCCCGTTGAGGCCGCCATTATCGTTGAAGAGCGGTTTGTGCCGCACACCCTCCAGCAGTTACAGGGCATTGTCTCGCACGGGCTGGCGGGCTGGGTGCTGCGGAATCAAAAAGCCGCGCTGGTGCTCAACTCACGCGAGGATGACCGCTGGCTGCGCCGCCCCGATGATGAAGCCGAGGGCTCGGGCCCCAAGGCCGCTATCTGCGTGCCCCTGCTGGCGCAGGATGAAATTGTCGGCGTGATGACGATGGTGCACCCAGAACCGGGCACCTTCAACGAAGATCACCTGGCGCTGCTGCAGGCCATTGGCGACCTGGCGGGCATTGCCATTCGCAACGCCCAGCTTTATCACTCGCTGCAAACGGTCAACCAACTCTACCGTGAGCTGTTTGAAGACAGCATTGACCCGCTGATTATCACCGATTGGAACGGCCGCATTTTGCAGGCCAACCGCCGCGCCGCCGAAGACATGGGCACACCGGCTCACGAGCTGGTCGGCGCCAACATCAGCACGCTGCATACTGTGGCCTGGGATGTGGTGGGACCGCATTACGGCGCGCTGCGCGGCGGCGTGATGGTGAGCTACGAATCGATTCTGCACCGTGTGAGGCGGCGTGACTGCCCCGTGCAGGTGCATGTGCGCGCCATCAATTACAGCGGCGAGGACTCGCTGCAGTGGATTATCCGCGACATTACCGAACGCAAACAGCTCGATTCGCTGCGCGAAGACCTGGCCGCGATGATCTACCACGACCTGCGCTCGCCGCTTTCCAACATCGTCTCCAGCCTGGATATTCTCACCTCGCTGACGCCCGTGCAGGGCGATGCCTCGGCGGCGGCGGTGATGCAGATTGCCGTGCGCTCCACCGAGCGCATGCAGCGGCTGATCAACTCACTGCTCGACATTAACAAGCTGGAATCGGGACAGCCGATTGCCAGCCGGCAGGCGGTTGATTCCAAAGAACTGGTGCACGCCGCGGTGGAGGCCGTGCTGCCCTTCGTAGATGGCAAGCAGATCAAGCTCAAGGTTTCGCTGCCGGCCGAACTGCCCGCCATTCATGCCGACGAAGACATGGTCCGCCGGGTCTTGATCAACCTGATGGAAAACGCCATCAAGTTCACCCCCCAGGAAGGCGGCCTGCAAGTCGGCGCAGCCGCAGAGCCCGACAAGGTGCGCTTCTGGGTCCAGGATACGGGGCCGGGCATTCCGCCCGAAGCCCGGCAGCTTATTTTTGAAAAATTTACCCGCCTGCAGGTCGAACGATCTCCCAAGGGCCTGGGGCTGGGGTTGGCTTTCTGCCGCCTGGCCGTGCAGGCGCATGGCGGGCGCATCTGGGTGGAAGGCGAACCCGAACAGGGCAGTTGTTTCAACTTCACCATTCCCATCGCTCCCCCACAACCCTAAGGATTAAGGTATGCAACAAATCGCTTCGCACGTTTACATCGAAACCGCTTATCCGGGTGTGACCCTGGGAGCCATTAACTGGTCGCATGGGCTGATTTTGATTGACGCCCCCCTGCGCCCCGAAGACGCCCGATCTTGGCGCGCCGCGCTGCTCAACCTGGGCGGCGGCGTGGACCGGCTGCTCATCAACCTGGACCCGCACTACGACCGCACCCTGGGCGCCCGCGCCCTGGAATGCACCGTGCTGGGCCACGAAAAGATGATGCAGACTTACCGCAGCAGGTCGGCCAGCCTCAAATCTCAGGGCTTCGAGACTGGCGCCGAATGGGAGCTGCACAACAACCTGACTGGCATTCGCTGGGCTCCGCCGGAAATCACCTTTACCGACACCCTGCACATTCACTGGAATGGCGAGCCGCTGGTGCTGACCTACCGCCCCGGCCCGGCGCAGGGCGCCATCTGGGCCGAACTGCCCGAATCAAAGGTGGTGTTTGTGGGCGATGCCGTGGTGGCGCATCAGCCGCCCTTCCTGGCGCAGGCCAACCTGCCCCAATGGGTGGAAACCCTGCAAGCCCTGCTGGAGCCGCAGTACCGCGAGTATCTGATCGTCAGCGGGCGCGGCGGGCTGGTCACGGCGGAGAACGTGCGCGCCCAACTGGCCTGGCTGGAGCGCCTGCACACCGACATGGAAGACCTGGCTGAGCGCAAGGTGATGCCCGAGCAAACCGACAAACTGGCCCCGGCGCTGTTGAAAGCCCTGAACCCGCCCGCCGAACAAGAGGCCTGTTACCGTCAGCGGCTGCGCTGGGGGCTGCACCAGTATTACCTGCGCCACTACCGCCCCACCAACGAAGAGCTGGAAGAATAAGCGTCTATAATCTGTCCCTGGTCACCGCTTTCAAATGAGTGATCGGGGACAGGTTAATTTATTTACAAAAGGATAACGGAATGGAATTTGCGAATCTTGTGCCGCTGGTTGAGGCCACGCGTGGCCCCATCGTCGAATCCATCATGTGCGGGGCTGCTGCCATTGTGGATGCCCAGAACCGGCTGGTTGCCAGCCTGGGCGATCCCGACACCTTCACCTACCCCCGCTCCACGGCCAAGCCGCTGCAAGTGCTGCCCTTTGTTGAGCGCGGCGGTTTGGAGCATTTTGGCATCACCCCCCGCGAGCTGGCCTTGATGTGCGCCTCCCATGCGGGCACCGATGACCATGCCGCCGTGGCTGAAAGCATCCAGCGCAAGGTGGGCGTTAAAGAGAGCGATTTGCTCTGCGGAATGCACCCGCCGTATGATAAAGACACGCTTTACCGGATGATCCGCACGGGCGAAGAAAGCCGCCCCAACCGGCACAACTGCTCGGGCAAGCACAGCGGCATGCTGGCGCATGCCCGGCTGCGCGGTTGGCCAATTGAAGACTACATCAACACAGAGCATCCGCTGCAAAAAACCATCATCCAGACCTTTGCTGAGATGACCAGTTTTCCGGCTGAAAAGCTGGGTATTGGCGTAGATGGCTGCTCAGCGCCGGTGTTTGCCCTGCCGCTGCGCAATTTTGCGCTGGGCTTTGCCCGCCTGTGCGACCCCGCCGGACTGGCGCCCGAGCGCGCCGCCGCCTGCCAGAAGATTACCCAGGCCATGATGTCCCATCCGGACATGGTTTCGGGCCCCGGCCGGTTTGATACCCGCCTGATGGAAGTGTGCCAGGGCAAGCTGATCGCCAAGGGCGGGGCCGAGGGCTACCAGGGCGTTGGCCTGCTGCCCGGCGCGCTGGGCCCGGGCAGTCCGGCGCTGGGCATTGCCTTCAAGGCTGCCGATGGCGACCTGGGCGACCGGGTGCGCCCGCTGGTGACCATTGAGCTGCTGCGGCAGCTTGGCGTGTTGGGCCCTGCAGAAATTGAGGCGCTGGCTGGCTTTGCCACCCGCCCATTGTACAACTGGCGCAAGCTCCCCATTGGCGAACTGCGCCCGGTATTCAAGATTCAGGTCGGTTAGATCAGATCATCAAACGCCGGTAAGAGCGTTGGCAGACAGCCAGACGTTCTTACCGGCGTTTAGGGCAGGGGGAAGTTCTCCCGCGGCCAGAAAAGCGCCGAGCCTAGCGTTGAATCAACGGCAGGTGCAGCTTCTGAATCGGTAGATCAACCGTGAAGGTATCATCCCAGGTGGTTTCATTGCCCCAGCGGTTGACGACCTTCAACGTGAGCGTATGCGCGCCGGTTGAAAGATCGGCAAGGGTGAGGCTGAATTCTTCTGAAATCTCGTCAAAGACGCCATCTGCCGCCGGAATGGTGACCCAGGCGCCATCATCCAGTTTATAGCTGAAGCTGACCAGGGTGTTAATGGTCATCTCCGGCCCGGTGGGCGAGGTGTAGGGGATGTCTTCGGCAGAACCGGTGTAGGTGACCACGGGCTCGCTCACCGTGTCGGGCGGCTGGGCGGTGAGGGTGAACTGGGCAAAGGTATCCACCGGGTCCCAGCGCCCATCGCCATCAGTATCCCGCATGCCCACCTGCCCCCGGCTGATTTCACAGAGGCCCGAGCTGACATTGCCCTGGCGCATCAGGCAGGTGATCTGGACACAGGTGGTGCAGCCGTTGGGGGTTGAATAGCACCCGGCCTCGCAGTTGGTGTTATAAACGCCCAGATAGCCCAGGCGCTCGGAGCAGGAGCAGCAGGCATACCCCGGCGAGCAGTACTCGTCTCCGGCGCCAAAATCGTGCCCAAATTCGTGGGCGGTGACGCTGTTCATATTGCCAATGCCCCAGCCGTCGTTGTCATAGGTCATCACCACCAGCGGCGGGTCGCCGTAAGTATAGCCAAAGTACTGACCATTGTTGAAAATGCCATCGGCATCTTTGAGGCTGTCGGCCACAAAAATCACCACAGCCCAGTCGGCGTTGTTTTCTGTGCGCACGGCGTTCAGATAGGCGTAGGAACGTTCCACCCAATCACCGCTGGCATAGCCCAGCCGTCCCAGCGTATCGCTGATCCACAGGTTGTCGCTGGGCCAGCCCCAGTTAATCGGTTCGTAAACACTGGGCACCTGACTGTGAATGTCATACACAAATTCCAGGTTGCCCTGCGGGTTGGTGGTATTCCACCAGTCCATGCCGGCCTGAATTTCGGTCACCACCTGGCTGATGCGCACCAGGTCCCAGTCTTCGGTGGAAGGCTCCTGCACGCCGTTGCTTTCAGGCAGAATGATGCCCACCACAATGCGCCCGGCCATAAATTCACTGGCATCATAATAGCCCGGGGCGGCCTGCGGCATTTGTGCATTGATCAGGGCCTGCACCTCTGGCAGCCGGATGACATCCCCCGTCAGCGGCAGGGCGGTATCGCTGGGGGCGGCCTGGGGCTGCGGGTGGATCACATTGGCATTCCAAACGGCAGCCGCCAGGGCGGCCTCAGCGCCGTGGCTGGCCTGAATGCGGTCCACGTTGGCCTCGCCGCGGATGATGGTGGCGCCGGGCACACGCCGCGGCAGGTGGCCCATCAGAGCGTGCGGCGGGAAGAGATGCACCACGCAACCGCCCTGGGCCAGGATCTCGGCGCGCAGGGTCTCCAGGTCGCCGGTGGTCAGCGCCAGGGCATTGGGGATGCAGGCGCCGGTTTGCAGCGGCGTGGGGGTGGCCGAGTTGGCCGCCGGCGCCGGGAAGAAGATGGCGCAGCCCAGCAGGGCAGCCATCAAGACAAAAAATAGAGCTTTGCTTTTCATCAGTCAACCTCGAATGAATGGGGAAAATCTAAATTGCCGGGCAAAAGCAGGCAATTGAAAACAATGGGAGCATCCTGTAAGGACCGCGCAGCTTGCCAAACAGCATCATTATAAACCCTCTTGTATTAATCTGGATTTAATTTTACAATGGTCTGTAGCGTACGGGCGTACGCTGATTCTTCCCCCCTGTTTCATTGTCCCATATCTAAGGAGATCGTATGAAGCGCACTCTCTCAACCCTGTTTTCGTTCCTGCTGCTGGCCGGGCTGGTCTTTGGCCTGCTTCAGCCTGTCAATGCCATGGGAACGACCCCTCAGGCAACCGACAAAATCGAAACTGCCGTACTGCAAAAAATCGAAGCTACTGGCAGCTCAGACTTTGTGATTGAAATGGCCGAACAGGCCGACCTGAGCGCTGCTTACGCCATCACCGACTGGGTGGCGCGCGGCGACTATGTGGTGGAGACCCTCAAAGCCACCGCCGAACGCACCCAGAAATCGGTCATCGCCATGCTGGATAAAGAAGGCCTGAGCTATCAATCCTTCTTCTCTGGCAACGAGGTGCATGTGTACGGCGGCAGCAACCGCGTGGTACTGGCGCTGGCAGCCCTGGATGAGGTGAGCCACATCCGCTACCCGCGCACGGTCCACATCAACCCCACGGTCAACCTCTCCCCGGTCACCGTCGAAGCGAAGGACGAAATCAACGCCCTGGACTGGGGGATTACCGACACCAATGCCGATGAGTTCTGGACCACCTTTGGCAACCAGGGCACGGGCATTCTGGTCGCCAATATTGATACCGGCGTGCAGTGGGACCACTCTGCGCTGGACCAGGCTTACAAGTGCGCTGCCGACCCTTCCAGCGCGGCCTGCTGGCTGGACCCCAACACTGCTGACTGCTCAGGCACCAGCGGCGGTCCCTGCGACAATAATGGTCACGGCACGCACACCATGGGCACCATGGTTGGCGATGACGACCCCACCCTGACCTATCAGGTGGGCATGGCCCCCGATGCCACCTGGATCGCCTGCAAGGGCTGCGCCACCAACTCCTGCTCAGATGCCGACCTGACCGCCTGCGCCGACTGGATTTTACAGCCGGGCGGCAGCACAGCCAACCGCCCCCAGATTGTGAACAACTCCTGGGGTGGCGGCGGCGGCGATACCTGGTATGAGAGCTATGTGACTGCCTGGCGCGCCGCGGGCATCTTCCCGGCTTTCTCGGCCGGCAACAGCGGCCCCACGTGCGGTTCCATCGGTTCCCCTGGCGATTATCAGGTTTCGTTTGGTACGGCCAATCATATGAGCACGCGGGCCATCAGTTCTAGTTCTTCGCGCGGTCCCAGCACTTTTGGGCACGCCCCCTACACCAAGCCGAACCTTTCGGCCCCCGGCACGTCCATCTGCTCGTCCACCCCCGGCAACACCTGGGACTGCGGCTACAGCGGCACGTCTATGGCGGCGCCGCATGTGGCTGGCGCTGTGGCACTGCTCTGGTCCTGCGACCCTGACCTGGCCGGGGATATTGACGCCACCTTCCAACTGCTGCAAAGCACCGCCGATGCCCCCGCCGCCGCGGCCTGCGGTGTTCCGCCAGATGGCCAGGGCAACTATGACTTTGGCTACGGCTACCTGAACGTGCTGGCTGCCGGCAATGTCACCTGCTCAACCGCAGTCACCGGTACGCTGGAAGGCACCGTGACCGATGATCTGGGCAACCCCATCGAAGGCGCGGATGTCAGCGCGGTGAATGGTTTGTTGAACGGCGCTCAGATCCAGGCCACCACCGGCCCGGATGGCAGCTACAGCATGACGCTGGCGGCTGGCACCTACAATGTGACCGCCTCTAAATATGGCTTTGCCCCGCAGACGGTTAACGGCGTGGTCATTACTGATGGCGCCACCACCACCCAGGACTTTGAACTGGCCTATGTGGGCGAATGGATAGAAGGCCCCACCCTTTGCTTTGACCTGACCCGCATGGATGCCGAATATGCACCCTCCACCGGGCTGGTCTATGTGCTGGGCGGGCGCAGCGGCACTGCCACTGATGGCAACATTTATTCGCTCGATCCCGTCACCGGCGCCTGCGCCGATACAGGCGAGGATATGCCCAACCCGGTCTCCAACTACAGCATCGCCCTGCTGAATGACGGCGATAACGAGTTGCTCTGCACCTTCGGCGGGCGGGCGGCTGCGGGCACAACCACGCTGGACGTGCAGTGCTACAATCCGCTGACCAATACGGCCACAACTGTGACCACTCTGCCAGCCGCCTACACCGGCTTTGCCCCCGGCGGCGTGGCGGTGGTGGATAACCGGGCCTATATCTTCGGCGGCTTCAACAGCACGGCTTCGCCCTATGAACTGGCCCGTACCGACCGCTACGATCCCACGACCAATGCCTTCACCCAGGTGGGTAATCTGAGCCTGGGACGCGCCTACATCTACACGGCTGTGGTAGATGGGGCCATCTATGCCTTTGGCGGCACGGTCTTTGATGGCACCAACCTGGTGGCGCAGACCCGCGCCGAGGTGATGGCTGACCCGGGCGGCGCTGGCACATGGAACGATGCTGCCGTGGCCGATCTGCCAGCCGCCTATGATGAGGGTCAGGCCTTTGGCTTTGACACCACCACAACCATCGAAGACATGGCCGGTTTGATTGTGCTGGCTGGCGGCGGCGTCTGGCCGGGTGAGTCTGCCGATGCCTTGGCTTACGACACAGTCGCCGACGCCTACGATACTGCCTTCCCCGACCTGATCAACGCCCGCCGCAACCATGCCGGCGTCTTTGTGCCCGATGCCACTGCTTCGGCTACCGATGGCTTGCCGGGCATGTGGGTGCTGGGCGGCCGCGCCGGCGCTGATACCCCGCCGTATCAGGGAGCCGAGTTCTTTGCGCTGCGCTATACCGGCGCCAACGCAGCTCCGGTTGCCGAAGATGACGCCTACAGCATGGATGAGGACACCATCCTCACCATCAATGCCCCTGGCGTGCTGGGGAACGATACCGATGCCGATGGCGACACCCTGACCACCGACCTGGTCGCTGGCCCGGCTGTGGGGGCACTGGTGCTGAACGCAAATGGCTCGTTCACCTATACGCCACCCGCGGACTACTTTGGCACAGTCACCTTCACCTATGAAGCCTATGATGGCACGGACTACTCCAATACAGCCACGGTTACCATCACGATTGCGGATGTACCCGAACCGCTGAATGTCTATATCTACCTGCCGGTTATTCTCAAGTAACCTGCAGCCTCGCTAAATGTGAGAAACGGGCGGCTCTACGAGCCGCCCGTTTTGAGTTAATCTGACGGTGCCTCAGATTTGCAGGCTGGCTGCCAGCAGCAGCAGCGGCACCAGGATGGACCCGGCCCACAGCAGATAGGCCGCCGGGCGTTGATCATCACGCCGGTAGAAGAACAGCCCCACAATCAGATCGCCGGCCCAGGTGAGAGCCGCCAGCACGGGCAGCAGCAGCAAGCGCGCCGGGGGCAGCGCCTCGGGCGTCTGACCCGGCGGTGTGTAGCCCAGCGTGATGCTGGTCTGCCCCGGCGTCATCAGGCCAACCCAGATGAAGAGCAGCAGCGCGCAGCCCAGCCCGCCGAGGACAAGAATCCGGGCGGTGCGGTCCTGCCAGACGCTTTGCAAATAAGCCACCGGGCGGGTGGAGTGGGCTTCCAGCGGGGTAAGGCTGCCCAGTTCAATGCTATCGCGAAAGGTACGCATGAAACCCGCCGCGTCTGCCGGTGAGATGGCATAGATTTTTTGCGGCGTGGCAATCAGCAGCAGGCTCGCCGCATCCGAGGCCATGAACTCCACCGGGCCCAGTTCGGGCACGCTGCGGGTGCCCAGGATGGCGCCCGGCCAGGCCAGCGGCGGCAGCGGCAGGGCATAGCCCAGTTCGGCGGCGGGGCGCACCCATTCAATCTCGGGCAGGGGGATGTCTTCGGCGCGCAGGCCCCAGCGCAGCCGCAGCCCGTCGCGCTCCAGCGTGTAGCTTGAGTTGAGCAGCGCATAGGCCCGGTAAGCCGTCAGCGGCACAGGCGCCACCAGCGCCAGCCCTCCCAGCAGCAGCAGGGTCATCTGCCAGCCCAGGGATTGATTGAAGGCAAACCACAGGCACACACCGCCCGCCGCCAGCAGCGCCACAGACGCGCCAATCAGAAAAAAGATGACGGGGCGGCGCGGCGGCTGAAAAGCAGCAGCGGGCTCAGACATCAGCCAATCACCCGCTTGAGGGCCTCCACAACCTGCTCCAACTGCTCAAGGCGCATCACGCCCGAGAACGGCAGCGCCAGGCCGCGCTCGCCCAGGTCTTCGGTCACCGGGTAGCGGCCCGGTTGGTAGCCAAAACGGTCCACCATGTAGGGCTGCAGGTGAATGGGCAGGAAATACGGCCGCACCGGAATGCCCAGGTCGGCCAGGCGGGCGGCAATGGCGGTGCGGTCCAGCCCACGGGCCAACCGGATGACATAGACAAACCAACTGGTGCGGGTGGTGCTGGGCAGGATGGTGGGTGTTTCCACGCCGTCCACTCCCGCCAACAGGCGGGCATAGTGGGCGGCCACCTGCTCGCGCTTGTGCATCAGCTCATCCAGGCGGCTCATCTGAACCGCCCCCAGGGCGGCGCTCATCTCATCCAGGCGGTAGTTGTAGCCCAGGTAGGTGTGCTGCAGCCAGTTATCGCCGGGGGCGCGGCCCTGATTGCGCAGCGCCAGCATGCGGGCAGCGGCGGTATCGTCGTTGGTCACAATCACGCCGCCCTCGCCAGTGGTGATCTGCTTGTTGGGGTAGAAGGCAAACACGCCGCACTCTGCCAGTACGCCAGCCGGGCGACCCTTATATTCGGCGCCCAGGGCCTCGCACGAATCTTCGATCAGCGTCAGGCCGTGCGGGTCGGCGATGGCGTGCAGGGCATCCCAATCGGCGGGCTGACCGAACACGTCCACGCCGAGGATGGCGCGCAGGCGGGCCTGGTGCGGCGCACCGATGGCGGGCAGCCAGCGGCTGGCGGCCGCGCCGCCGTGCAGCAGGTCGGTCACGGCTTGAGCGGTCTGTTCAACATCCAGGTTGCCCGTCACCGGGTCCACATCCACAAAGACCGGGGTGGCCTGCTCGTACAGCAGCACATTGGTGGAAGCCACAAACGAAAACGGCGAGGTGATCACCAGATCGCCCAGGCCGATATCGCTGGCAATGACGCACAGGTGCAGCCCGGCGGTGCCCGAGTTGACGCCGATGGCGTGGCGGCAGCCGGTCAGGCGGCAAAAGGCGGCTTCAAAGGCGGCAATTTGCCCGCCCATGCTCAGATGGGGGGTATTCAAGACAGCCTGCACAGCCTGCCGCTCGGCATCTGTCAGGTCTGGTGAAGACATGGGGACAATGGGGGGTATGGGAGTCATAGAATTGATTTTACTCCAAAGCCCGGTTTATGGCACCACCCAGGCGGGCGCGCCCACCGGCAGCGGGGCCTCAACCAGGAATTGGACGCGGTAATCGGGCGCACTGGCGCGGTAGAGACCTGCCCCGGCGGTGGGGTCGGCGGTGAAGAACAGCACCGAGTCGCTCATCCACGACCAGACCAGGTTCTGCGCCGGGAAGTTGAAGATCATCTGCGGCTCGTCGGGATACGCGCCCACCCACACGCCGCCGTCATCAGCCCAGGCCCAGTGCTGCGGGTTGGGCGCAAAGACCGGGAAGCTGTCGTTGGGGGCGGGCAGGGTTTGCTGGGCCGTGTTCGGGCGGATTTGAATCAGCCCGGCCTCGGTCTGCACCAGGAAGGCGCCAATGGCAGGCTCCCAGCGCGCCTGACCCAGGCCGTTGGGCACTGCCAGGGTGGGGTTGGCATCGGCCGCGGGCAGAATGTAGATGCCCGGCGGGTTGGTGACGCTGCAAAAGGTCTGGTAGTCGGCGCTGTATTGATACAGCAGGCTGCCATCAGGTGCGGCAAGCGGCTCATAGACATAGCCCGAGACCCGCGGGGTGGTGTTCTGGGTCTTGTAGTTGTAGGCGCGCACGTCTTTAGGCCCGCAGATGGGATCCCAGCTTGCCAGCAGCAGGGTCTGCTCATCCAGCCAGGCCAGGGCTTCTTCGCCAGCCGAATCTGCGGGCAGGCCGTAGAGCGTAAAGACTTCGCCATCCGCCACACGCACCACCCAGCCGCCCGCCATGTCAAAACCGGCGCCGGTGCCAAAGGTGTTGACGCCAAAATGCACAATGGCGGTGCCGTTGGGCGACCAGATGGGGTTGTAGGCCTGACTGGGACCATCCGTCAGCCGGGTGATTTTGCCAGTGAGCAGCGAATAGGTGTACAGGTCGGCGGTGGAGCCCTGCATGGCGCCGATGAAGGCCAGGGTCTGTCCATCGGGCGACCAGGCCAGGTTGGGCTGCTCGACCATGGCGCGGGCAGCCTCCAGGGCGGGGTCGCCGGGGCCTGTGCCGGCGGCAGGCTCGGTCTCGTCATTGGTCAGGGCGGTCACGGCCACCAGCTGCGCACCGGGGAAACTGAGCCGCCACAAGGTGAGGCCCTGGTAGAGGTACGGCTCGGAGGCGGAGATGATCATCACCTCGCGGCCGCGCGGCGAAACCGACCAGGCCATCACCGGGTAGTAGAAGACCTGGGTCAGGCCGCTGCCATCGGCATTGGCGGCCCACAGGCCATCTTCCGCCGGGTAGATCAGCCAGGGACCGGCCGGTGAGAGCTTATCGGACAGGGTGGTGGGCTCTGCCGTGGGGGTGGGTGGCGGGGTGAAGGTGGCGGTGGGCTGCAGCAGGGGCGGCAGGGTTGGCGAAGGCGGCACCGGCTCGGTGGGTGCGGGGGTGGGGTTGTTCAGCCAGTTCAGCGGGGCGCAGGCCAGCGCCAGCACAACAATCAAAATCAAGGGGAGGAACGCGCGTGTTTTCATAGGTTCATTATACAGGCGGTTTGGGGCGCTGATTAAGCTTTTTCAGCTTTGTTCATTTGCTCCAGAAATCGCTTTCGGGCCATAAAGCTGCCATGACGTTTGGGCGAAATCTGCGGTAGATATTTAAGGGCATACACCTGAACCGGGCCCTCATCGCCTTCTTTGAGTTCTCCGCCAACAGATTGCACTTCAAAGAGGATATAAACCGTGGGGCCGGGAAAGTCATCATAAGAGACATACGACCAGCCCAAATCACGCACGATTTCAACCACCAGCCCGGTTTCTTCGAGCGTTTCTCGAATGATTGTGTCCTGTGGGTTTTCGCCATATTCCACAATGCCAGCGGGGAACCCCGCGCCATCGCCATCGGGCGGTTGAATGACCACAATGCCGCCGTTGTGCCTGACGACTGCAGCCACACAGATGCAGTTTGAAACAAGTTGAATCCAGCCGCAGGCTGCGCAGTGGGTATGCAGGAGGTTGTCAGCAAATAGCACATCTCTTTTGAGTGGGGCCTGGCATATTGGGCAGTATTGAAAACGATGCGTCTGGATGACGTTATCCGGGTAGATCAAATGGGTATCTGACATGGTTCCTCAAACTGATCATACAGAAGAGTGGGATACAGCAATCATACCGTAATTAACCTCAAAGCAGAAGTTTTGGATTCATTGCACGGGAGTTGAAGGGGCGCAAAGATGGCATAAATTCGTTGTTCTATTGCACAACCTTCTGTAAGCACAGCCATAATTCCCCGCTTTTTGAGGATTACCGCTCAGCGGCCGAGTTGGGCGTGGTAGAATCGACGTATGACCGAGATCATTGCGGCAGATTTTTACAATCGGGAAGTGGTGACGGTGGCGCGAGACTTGTTGGGCATGCGTCTGGTGCGCCGCTGGCAGGGGCAGCGCCTCAGCGGGGTGATTATCGAGACCGAGGCCTACCGCGGCGAAGATGACCTGGCCTGCCACGCTCACCGCGGTCAGACCAAACGCAATGCGGTGATGTACGGCCCGCCCGGACACGCCTACATCTACTTCACCTACGGCATGCACTGGTGCCTCAACTGCGTCACGGGCCCGGCGGGCTACCCCGCTGCCGTGCTGATTCGCGCCCTGCTGCCCGTAGAAGGCCTGGAGCAGATTGCCGCCCACCGTGCGGGTGTCAAACCGGCACTGTGGTGCGCCGGCCCCGCCCGCCTGACCCGCGCCCTGGCGATTGACGGCGCCCTCAACGGCTGCGACCTGACTAGCCCTGCCGGTGACCTCTGGATTGAATCTGCTGCGCTCCCCGCCACGGCGGAGATTGTCACCGGTCCGCGCGTGGGCATCAACTACGCCCCCGAACCCTGGCGCTCGATGGAATGGAATTTTAAACTTGTTGAGGTGCAGCCATGATCCCCACCCCCATCTTCATTTACGGCGCCGGTGGGCACGGCAAGACGCTTGCCGACCTGCTGCGCGCCCTGCCAGATTACGACCTGCTTGGCTTTGTGGATGATACCCGCCCGCCAGGCGCCCAGGTGATGGGCCTGCCGATCCTGGGCGGCGCCGAGGCGCTGCCAGGGCTGCGCGCCCGCGGTGTGACCCGGGCGGTCAACGGGGTGGGCGGCATTGGACATGTGGAGCTGCGCCTGTTGATTTTTGACCGGCTGGCCGAGGCGGGGTTTACCTGCCCGGCAGTGGTGCATCCCCGCGCCGTGGTGGATTCCAGCGCCTGGCTGGATGAAGGCGTGCAGCTCCTGGCGCTGTCATATGTAGGCGCCGAGTCGCGCGTGGGGTTTGGCTCGGTCTTGAACGCCGGCGCCATTGTGACGCATGACTGCACACTGGGCCGGGTGGTCAATCTGTCGCCGGGGGCAGCGCTGGCTGGCGGCGTGACCCTGGCCGATTACGCCCAGGTGGGCATGAACGCCACCATCAATATGAATGTCACCATCGGGACACGCGCCCGGGTGGGCAACGGCGCCACCGTCAAGGCGGATGTGCCGCCCGAAGGCGTGGTCTATGCCGGGACAATCTGGCCGCCGCGCCCCGCGGCCTGAGGTGTGATGATGGCCTTTTCGCTGCCTCAATTTTTGCTGGGCGTGGTGCTGGCGGCCTTGATCGCTTATGCGGCCCATCGGGTGCGGGCACTGAGTGACAGCGGCGCCATTGCCGCCGGGCTGCTCGGCACGGTCTTCTTCGGGTTGGGCGGGCTGCGGTGGGCCGCGCTGCTGCTGGCCTTTTTCATCTCGTCCAGCGCGCTCTCGCGGCTCTTTCGACAGCGTAAAGCCACCCTGGATGAGAAATTTTCCAAAGGCTCTGAACGTGATGCCGCCCAGGTGGCTGCCAATGGCGGCGTGGCGGGGCTGTTTGTGCTGCTGCACGTTTTTTTCCCCGACGCGCTCTGGCCCTGGTGGGCCTGCGCCGGTGCCCTGGCCGCGGCCAATGCCGATACCTGGGCCACCGAGCTGGGCGTGCTCAGCCGCAGCGCCCCCCGGTTGATCACCTCACTGCGCCCGGTGGAGCGCGGCACCTCGGGTGGCATCTCGCCAACCGGCACCTGGGCTGCGCTGGCCGGCGGGCTGCTGGTGGGACTGACGGCGGCACTCTGCCGCCCCGGCGGCCCCGGCTCGATGGCGGAGATCATTCTGGCGCCGCTGTGGATCGGACTCGCCGGGCTGTTCGGCAGCCTGGTAGATTCGGCCCTGGGCGCCACTCTGCAGGCCATCTACACCTGCCCGGCCTGTCAGAAGGAAACCGAGCGCCACCCGCGCCACACCTGCGGCACCCCCACCACCCTGCAGCGCGGCCTGCCCTGGCTGGATAATGACTGGGTCAATACTGCCTGCACCCTCGCCGGCGCCCTGGCGGGCCTTCTGGCATTAACGATTTGAGATTTTAAATTTTGGATGGATGCTCAAAATGCCGCCTGCCAGTGTGACGTTTGCAACCAGAGACTCAATCATAAATCCTCAATCATAAATCTTAAATTTGCGTGTGTTACAATCAACCTGTAAGCTGAAACTTAGCCTGGAGGAATTTGCATGTCTGAAGCTGTGATTATTGATGCCATTCGCACCCCCATTGGTGCCCTGGGCGGCGCACTGTCTGCCGTCCGCCCCGACGATATGGCCGCGCTGATCATCCGCTCGCTGGTGGAACGCAGCGCCCTCAACCCCGCCCTGATTGACGAGGTTTACCTGGGCTGCGCCAACCAGGCTGGCGAAGACAACCGCAACATCGCCCGCATGGCGGCGCTGCTGGCTGGCCTGCCCGTGGAAGTGCCCGCAGTGACCGTCAACCGGCTGTGCGCCTCCAGCCTGACGGCGATCAATATTGCCGCCCGCGCCATCCGCGCGGGGGATGGTGAGATCTACATCGCCGGCGGCGTAGAGAGCATGTCGCGCGCGCCCTATTCGCTGCCCAAGGCCGAGCAGGGCTTCCCCTTTGGCAACCTGACCGCCTATGATACCGCCCTGGGCTGGCGCTACCCCAACCCGCGCATGGTGGAACTGTACGGCACCGAGCAGATGGGCGAAACCGCCGAAAACATCGCCGAGCAGACGGGCATCACCCGCGCCGACCAGGATGCCTTTGCCGCCGAGAGCCACCGCCGTGCCATTGCCGCCATTGATGCGGGCAAATTTACCGAAGAAATCATCCCCGTGCCGGTGCCGCAGCGCAAGGGCGACCCCATTCTGGTGACCACCGACGAGCGCCCGCGCCGTGATACCACCCCCGAATCACTGGCCCGGCTGCGCGCCGCCTTCCGCAAAGATGGCAGCGTGACGGCGGGCAATTCTTCCGGCTTGAACGATGGCGCCGCGGGCGTGCTGATGATGAGCGCCGCACGCGCTGCCGCGCTGGGCCTCAAACCGCTGGCGCGGGTTGTGGCAACTACCTCGGCAGGTGTGCCGCCGCGCGTGATGGGTCTGGGTCCCATCCCGGCTGTGCGCAAGGCGCTGGCTAAAGCCGGCCTCAACGTGAGCGACCTGGGCCTGGTGGAACTGAACGAGGCCTTCGCGGTCCAATCGCTGGCGGTGATCCGTGAGCTGGGCCTGCCGCTGGACATCGTCAATGTCAACGGCGGCGCCATTGCGCTGGGGCACCCGCTGGGCTGCTCGGGAGCGCGCATCCTGACCACCCTGCTGCACGAAATGGGCCGCCGCGCCTCGCAGGCGCCCCGCCCGTTCTACGGGCTGGCGACCCTCTGCGTGGGCGTGGGCCAGGGCGAAGCCACGATTGTGGAATATCTGTAATTTGAGATTTTAGATTTCAGATTTGAGATTTAGGGGTTGCAAAAATAACCGGCTCGTCCTCATAGGGGCGAGCCGGTTGATTTTTAGAGGGCAAGCGGGCGGTTAGCCGCCGCCGAAGATATAGCCCGCGGCAAAGATGAGCCAGAAAACGGCCGGGATCAGCCCGGCAATCAGACCGGCCCAGGTGGGCCAGCCGCGGTCGCGGAGCGTTATCGCTCAATGCGTGGCTACAATCAGGAGGGTTCCGCTCTTGGCGTGAGCCGCTTGATCGCCTTTGCCGGGAACAACCTAGCTCGAGGTTTTCGCTTGGCTGATTTGATGGCATAACCCCGGGGACTCCCCCTGGACTGCTCTAAACTCCTACCAATTCCCCCCTTTTTTACCAATTCCGGAACGGTCACGAAGTACGCCTTCCAGTGGATAAGTGACGCAGGAAAGCTTGGGGGCATAGGGGGTTGGGGTTGGAATGTCTGGATCAGCCAAAAAACCGAAGTAATAGGTTTCATCGGGGCCATTTAACGCGATGCTGGTTGGCGTGGTGGGGCTGTATCCCTCGGGTGCTTCAGCACCCGCATCAACGTCTTCCCAGCAATGATCACAGCAGCCCGGTTTAAATTGAAATATCTGGGCTTCACCATTTCTATCCGTCAAGGCATAGAAGGTCATATCCATCTCCGACGGCCAGACTTTAACCCCTGGCAAGGGCAGCTCGCCCGGATCCATCACCCCATTGGCGTTAGCATCGAGCCAGGTAACGATCGTCCCATACGCGGCGCCATCACAAAGCGGCAATTCGGGGGTCGGATGTCTTGACGTGGGCCCAGTGGTGTCAGCCTGTTGAGGGGGCCGATTGCAGCCGCTGAAGCAGCCTAAAATCAGCAGAACTAACCCAAACTCTACAGTCCATTTTGTCATATTCATCCCTCCCAGAATACGCCATCGGCAGACCCCGGCGCGCTTACGCCTCAATCTTTAATCTACAACCCTAAATCAAAAATCCTAAATCCCAGACTCCGCTATTCTCCACTGCCGGCGCCAAAGAGCGCCACCATCAGGTGCTGGTTTTGCAGCACGGGGGTGTTTTTGGCGCTGTGGCGGGCGATCTGCGCCAGGGTATAGGCGCCGATCAACGGCACACCGTCCAGCTCAGCCGAGAGGGTTTCCATAATCTGCCCGGGGGTCAGCTCAAAAAGCTGCCGCCAGGCGCGGTCCACCAGCACCAGTCCCAGCACTGGTTTGGATTTGCCCAGCCCCTTGCGGGCGTCTTTGACGGCAGCGCGCGCGGCGGTCAGGCAGCCGGCCGGGTTGCCCACCATCAGCCGGGCCACATCGCCCTCAGCCACCGGAATACTCATGCGGAAGCTGCCATCCACCTCGACATGCACGGGGGCGCGCAGCAGCATCTGTTCGCCGTGGGCAATGCCCAGCGGATACAGCCGCGCCAGGTCTTTGAGCGGCGGAAAGCCCCACTGCCGGGCCGGGTAGCCAAAGGTGCGGCCGTAGGCCTCGGCCGGTGAGACGCCATCCAGCCCCTGGATCCAACTGCCGCGGGTCTGCGTGACGGGCAGGTGCACGCCTACATCGGTCCAGCCGTGGCCCAGCCCCACCCCCAGCTTGATTTTGCCGCTGAGCAGCAGTGCGCCCAGCCCGCCAAAGGCGCCGCTGGTGCCCGCAAATTGAAACGTCTTGCCGAGGCGGATATCGCCATCGGGCTGGCAGCCGGCGGCCAGGCCCACGGCATCCAGCGCGCCGGTCAGCGGCGCGGGGTCGCCGCGTACACCATCGCAGGCCAGCAGCGCGGCCACCACGGGCGGTGCGGTTTGCAGCGCCTGGGCCAGCGCGGCGGCAGCCGCGTCCGAATCCTGCACATAATCAGCGGCCCAGAACGGGCGCGCCTTCACCTCGCTGCCGGCAATCAGCCCCACCACCACCGAGCGCGGGTGTTCGCCGCCGGCGGTCAGCGGGCAGGAGGTGCCAAAGCCCCACACCGGTGTACTGCCCAGCACATCGGTCAGGCTGCCGAGCGCGTCGGCAATCACATATTCTTCCGAGACAAAGGCCAGGCCAAACGCCGGGCGGGTGGCGCCCAGCGCGCTGAGCGCCTTTTGTGCGGCGGTCTGGGCGGCTTCGCGCCCATTCAAACCCTGTCCAACAGCCCAGGCGGCGGTGATGCTGCTCATAATGACCTCCTACTCCTCTGCGATCGGCACGGTGAAGTGGAACGTGGTGCCCTTGCGGAACTCGCTCTCGAACCAGATGCGCCCGCCCTGCATTTCCACCAGGCTGCGGGTGATGTTGAGCCCCAGGCCAGTGCCGGGCGCCTCGCGCGTCTTGGGGTCTTCAGAGCGGAAGAACTTCTGGAAGATTTTGGTCTGGTCTTCGGGCGAAATGCCGATGCCCGAGTCTCGCACCCAGAGGTGCACTACCTCGGCGGCGCCTTCGGGGTCCCACTGATTGGCACAGCGCTCGGCGCCCACAAAAATCTCACCGCCCCGATCGGTGTACTTATACGCATTACTCACCAGGTTGATCAGCACCTGCACCACGCGGCTGCGGTCACACCAGAGCTGGGGCAGGTCTTCAGGCAGGTCCACATGCAAAACCTGCTCTTTTTCTTCAATCTGCTTGCGCAGTGAGCGCAGCACCTCTTCCACCAGGTCGGGCACGGGCGTGGCTTTGAAGTCCAGGCGCATGCGGCCCGCCTCAATCTTCGACAGGTCGTTGAGGTCGGAGACCAGGGTATTCATGCGGTCAATATTGGTGCGGATGGTGGCCAGGAAGTTGGCCTGCGGCTCGGTAATCGGCCCCACCGCGCCTACCGCCAGCAGCTCGGTGTACCCCTTGATGGAGGTCATCGGGTTCTTCAATTCGTGCGCCACAAACGAGACGAACTCGCTCTTGGCCACGTTGGCCGCCTGCACGGCGGCGTAAAGCTGGGCGTTGGCAATCGCAATCGAGGCGTGATCGAGCAGGCGCAGCAAGAAGTTGAGCGCCTCGTCATTGACGGAGGTCTCTTCGGTGCTTTCCAGCAGGATCAGCCCGTTGGTGGCGCCTTCGCGCCGGATGGGTAAAATGGCCTGGCTGCGCACACCGGTCAAAAAGCCGCGCTGGTCGCCGGTCAGCACCCGGCGCTGCGGCTGGCCGTCGGCCACAATGTCGGCCAGGGCATATTTCTTCAGCGGCACATATTCCTGCTCATAGGGGGCCAGCTCGGCGGCGTAGCCCTGCGAGGTGACGATCTGCAGCCCCTCATCAGAGACCAACCCTACCAGTCCGGCCTTGACGCCCGACTGGCGCAGCGCCCATTCCAGGGTGATGCGCATGGCGCGGGCCGTATCCAGGGTGGTGTTCAGTTCCCGGTCAATGCGCTGCATGACCGAAAGCTCTTCCACGCGGGCTGCCAGCGCCTGATCGGTCAGGGTGTAGAGGCGGGCGTTCTCAATGGCGATGGCGGCCTGGGCGGCAAAGGCGGTCAGCAGGTCCTGGTCGTCGCGGCCAAACGCCGAGCCGTCCAGGTGGTTGATAACTTCCAGCACGCCGATGACCGTTTCTTTGACGATCAGCGGCACCGCCAGCAGCGACTGACTCTTGAAGCCGGTCTGTTTATCGGTATCGGAGGCAAAGTCGGCCGAGGTGCGCGTGTCGTTAACAATCACCGGAGCCTTGCTGCGCACGGCCTTGCCCACCACACCGCTGCCGGGCGGCAGGCGTTTATTCAGCAGGTCGCCAGCCGCCGAACCCGAGACCACCCGAAAGATCAGTTCATCGGTCTGCGAATCAACCAGCAGCAGGCTGCCAGCCTCGCAGCCTAAGATTTCAACCGCGTTCTGCAAAATGGTTTGCAGCAGGGGCTCGGTCTCCAGGGTGGAGGTGAGCTGGCGGGTCACTTCGTTCAGCGTAGAAAGCTGGCGGGCGCGGCGCTCGGTTTCGCCCAGCAGGCGGGCCTTGGTGATGGCCCCGGCCACCTGGTCGGCGGCGGCCTGCAGCAGGCTGAGCTGCTCCTGCGTATAGGTCACGTTGGGGTCGCGGTTGCCCAGGCTGAGGGCGCCAATCGTCTCGGCGCCGGTGTTCAGCGGCACGCACATCCAGGCGTACAGGTCGCTCTGCGGCAGCACCACCCCGCGCCGCTGACTTTCTTTGTTATAGTCATCCGTCACGGTGCTGCGGCGCTGCCGGATCACTTCCTGTTCCAGCGTTTGGCCCGGCGGAATGATGATATTTTCCTGTTCGTTCAGGCGCTCATCATCTTTGACGAAGAACACCTGCACCAGTTCTTTGCTCTCGGGGTCGTTCAGCATCAGGTGGAACTCGTCCGCCGGGATGATCTGGGTTGTCTGGGCGTAGGTCAGCTCATAGATATCATCCAGCGTAATGGTAATGTTCACGCCCTGGGCCACGCGGGTCAAGACGTTCATTTCCTGCACGCGGCGCTGGAGGTTATCCACCACCTGGGCACGCTCAATCGCCAGCGCAGACTGGTCGCTGAGGGCTTCCAGGAAGTTGAGCTCGCGGGCGGTGTAGGGGTCGCCGGAATGGCGCGGCCCCAGCGCCAGCCAGCCCGCCAGCCGCTGCCGCCCGGGCAGCGGGATGAACAGGATGGCGTTCAGCAGGTGAATGCGGGCCTGTTCGGGCTGCAGTGCGGCGGGGAAGTCGATGGCGCCACCCAAATAGAGCGGGGTGTGCTGGTCGCCCAGCGCCTGCACCAACCGGCTGACCGGGCTGAAGCGCAGGTCGGTGGTGGGCTGACCCTGCAGGTCGGGCCCGGCAGCATACTGCTCGTTCAGCGGGTCAAAGAGGAAGATGTGCAAATGCCCCGGCTGCAGCGAGTTTTCGATGTAGCGGCGCAGCACCCGCACAATATCAGACAGGTCCACGGCCTGGGTCAGGTCGCCGCTGAAGGTCTTGAGCGATTCCTGGTAGGCGCGCGAGCCGCGGAAGAACAGCCCGTCAATCAGATGCTGCAAGCCCTGGCGCAGCGGCAAAATCAGCAGCGCCAGTACAAAGAAAATCAACCCGAGGAAAACCGGCATGTTGGGCGCCAGCAGCGTGCCCAGCCCCAGGCTCAGGCCCGAGACCAGCAGGGCATAGCCCACCGCCACCAGCACCGCCATGGCGCTGTAGAGCAGCGCCCGGCTGAAGACGTAATCGGTGTAGAGCAGGCGGTGGCGTTGAATGGCATAGCCGCCCGCCAGCGGGAAGATAATCAGCGGAATAAAGAGGTAGGGCGAGAAGTGAATGTCGCTGCCCAGGAAGGGGGTGGCAATCAGCCAGAGGCCGGCTGGCACAAACGAGAATATGCTGCCCAGCAGCACCCAGCGCAGTTGGTCGCGCTCCAGCGGCGATTCGGAGCGGAAGTAGCGCAGGGCGAACCAGCCCAGGGTAAAGGCGATGCTGGCGCCGGCAAAGGCATAGGCATACTGCCAGGCCACAGCGTAGGCACGCGGATCGCCGGGGCCGTACATGCGCACCCAGGCGTAAATCGTCAGCGCCAGGGCGATGATATAGCCCAGGTAGCGCAGCCAGGGGATCTTGCGGTTAATATCGGCTTGATTGGGGAAAAGGAACGCCAGATGGAAGAGCCCCCCCCCGGCAAGCGCCAGCCCCATGATCCACAGCGGCGCGAGCATGTGGCTGGTGCTCAAATCGTAAATGGTTGAGAGGCCCATGCCAATGGACGCCGCAAAAATGGCAAATGCCCGGGCGCTGGAATCGTTGCGGCGCAGGACGAAGATCCACACCGCGGCGCCCAGGTACACCAGCCCGATCAGGTAGAGCAGGTAGAAGAAGGTCATGCGGTCGTTAAACGGGAAGCGGATCAGCTCAATTTGATAGGACTTCACTTGCAGCTCGCGCGTCTCCACGGTGATGGTGACCGTATCGCCGTAGTTGTGCTGCATCAAAACCTCGCGCAGTTGGCGGGCGTTTTCCACCGGCTGCCCATCCACCGTCAAAAGCAGGTTGCCGAAGAGCAGCCCCTGGTTCACTGCCGACCAGTTGGAGGCGGGGTCGGCGGGGCGGGTGCCGTTGAAGACCATGGATTGCTCCACAAAACCGCCCAGGAAGGGCACATTCAACCAGCGCCCCGCCAGAATGGGGGTGAGCACAAAGGTTACTGCGACGATTAACAGGTAAATGAATGTGATGAGCTGGGGCAGCCAGCCGCGCAGCGGTTGCTTTTTGAGCGGGTTGTTGAAAAAGGTTGGGCGTGACTCAGTCATGGTTTGCCTCAACGGGAAAAATCGGCGGTATGGGTAAAGTTCGGTGCGTTCGCGATTGCACCTCAAATAATTATACCCGCGATTTAAATCCGGGTTTTGGGTTTGGCGGGTTGGGTTTTGTGTTCCATATGCGGAGTTCGTTCCACGTTCTATGTTCCACGTGCGACGGCGGGAGTCAGGCAGGGGGGAGCGCAGCGATCAATAAGGGCCGCCGGGGATTGAAATCCCCGGCTTATAGAAAATCAAGTCGGCTTTGCCGACTCCGTCTGGATGAGTCCGCTTTAGCGGACCTGGTTTTGGCCAGGCGGCGACATGTGCCCCGCATGGGGTACTTGAGTCGCCGCTGGACGAGTTCTACGCGGGGGTCAAGGGAATCCTTACAGGCCGCGAGGCATCCTTGCAGGACGCACGCGGCCCCAACCTTTCTCGTGCGCCTGCTCCCCCAATTTCAAACCCAAAATCTAAAATTCTCAGGGCTTTTTTACAGACTTCTGCACGCCCAGCGCCAGCAAACCACCCACCAGGCCGCCCAGCAGCCCAAAGAGCAGGTGGCTGCCCAGCGGATAAAGGATGCCGTATAACAGCGAGCCAAACGGAAAACCCGTGATCAGTGTGATGACCAGCCGGATGAGCGGCTTGGTGGCATGGGCCAGGCTGCCCAGCAGCGCCAGAAACCACAGCTTGCCGGTCATGCCCGGCAGTTTGGCGAAGACGAAATCCATCAACAGGCCGGGAACCAGGTAAATGAGCCAGATGAAGGGATCATGCATGGCGCCCCAGATGGGCAGCACAGAGAAGGTGGCAGCCCCCACGCTGGTGATGGACCCCGCCACGCGCGAGCGTGAGAGCGCCCGCCCCAGAATCAGCAGCGCCATCCATTCCAGCCCATGCCGCCCGGGCAGGTTGAGCGGCGCCCGCAGCGCCTGGTGCAGCAAAACAGCAGTGGCCCCCAGCCCAAACAGCAGCAGCGCCTCCCACCAGGCGACCTGCGCCTTACTGAGAACGCTGCTTAACGTCTTCTTTTGCGAGAGTGTGCCAGTTTCCATCATGATCCTCCTCAACCAACAAGACAGGGATAGCCTCCAAAAGCACGGGGCGCAGCCATTCGCCCACATCCAGAAGGGCATCGGCGGGCAGGTCTAACCCGGCCGGAGTGCAAATGCGCCCAATGCCAGTCTGGGCCATAATTTCACAGACGGGCAGGCGGCCGGTCAGCTCGCGCAGGCCCGGCAGCCACAGGTAGCGGCCATCACTGCCGCCCGCGCGCAGCCCCACCCCCGCCGCGGCGCCAATAATTCCGCCGCCATCGCCGGTCAGTTCGGCCAGCCAGGGGCCAGCTTCAGCCGCCAGCGCCAGGGCGTCGGTCTTTTGCAGCACCTCCAGCTTGGCGCGCTGCCCCCAGGTTTTCAACCCGGCAGCCTGCGCCGCATCTGCCAGACACAGCCCGGCATCGGATCCGGGGGCGCTGTCGGTTTGCGTAAAATCACGCGCCGCCTGCCAGATGCTCCCCCGGTTGGCGGCAGGTGCCTCCAGTTCCAGGCAGGCCGAGCTGTTGTGCGAGGTGTAAGGGATCAACGGGCTGACGAGTAACTGGTGCCGCGTGATGCCGATGAGCTGCGCCAGGCCAGCCTCGGCCAGGGTCAGCCCCAGCATCCGGGCGCGGTGCCCGGTGCCGCGGCTTTCCAGGTTATCGGTATCGTCCAGTCCGAGTAAAAATCGCATCTACTTCACCTGAATCAGGGTGATGTCTTTCACCCAGTCGGCTTTGGGCACGTAGGGCGAGGCCAGTTTGACCGTACCGCGGTTGGTCAGGTCGAGCAGCACCTGGTCGTCCACCTGGTCGGCGGTCAGCGTCATGGCGCTGGCGGGGCCGGTCAGGGTAACTTCATCAAATGTAGCAATCCCTGCGGCTGCCAGAACATCCAGCAGGCGGGGGCCTTCTTCAACTTTCTCTTCCACGGTGATCTGCCCCAGCGGCAGTTCGCCCAGTTCGGCGCCGCCAAACAGCGTGACCACGCCGTTGGCGTCAATCACCTGAAAGACCGCCCCGGCGGGCAGGGTTGGCAGTCCGCCGGCCGCGGGGGTCGCGGCCGCGGTTGGGGTTTCTGCCGGGGTGGAGGTGCAGCCAGCCAGCAAGATCAAGGCCAGCATCAGCCCGGCCAGTTGTTTCAATAACGTCATTCATTCCTCCAAAAGGCGAAGTGAATTAATCATAGCCGGATTGAGAGCTAAAGTCAATCACATTTTGGCCCGCCAAATGTGATACAGTTAGAGCATCCCCGGCACCAGAGGAGCCTGAAGACTTTCCGATGACCCAAACCAACTGGGGCCTCAGCCCCGTTCCCTTCATCCCCGGGCAGGAACTGAACCGGCGGTTTTATGCCGAAGCCGTTGCGCCGCTGCTGGCGCAGTTTTTCCCGGGCCTGCCGCACACCGCTGGCTTGATTGGCTACGGTTCAGATGTTTTAGGCTTTGATACGCCCCTGTCGCGCGATCATATGTGGGGGCCGCGCCTGGTGCTGCTGCTGCCCGAGGCCGATTTTGACGCGCACCGCGCCGCGGTGGATGCCGCCCTGCGCCAGCATTTGCCGCTGACGTTTTGCGGCTATCCCACACATTTTGGCCCCTCCGATGAGGCGGGCGTGCGCCTGCTGCAATTCATCGAGCAGGGTCCGGTGGATCACCTGGTGGCGCTGAACACACTGCCCGGCTTTTTGCAGGCTGAGCTGGGGCTGACCCCCGGCGAGCCGCTGACCGAGACCCGCTGGCTGACCTTTCCCGAGCAGAAGCTGCTGGCGGTCACTGCGGGGGCGGTCTATCACGATGACCTGGGGCTGGAAGGGGCGCGCCAGTCGCTGGCCTACTATCCCGCCGCGGTTTGGCGCTATCTGCTGGCCTGCCAGTGGACGCGCATCAGTCAAGAGGAGGCGTTTGTGGGCCGCACCGGTGACCTGGGCGACGACCTGGGCTCACGGGTGATCACCGCCCGGCTGGTGCAAGACCTGATGCGCCTGGCGTTTCTGCAGGCGCGGCGCTATGCCCCCTATGCCAAATGGTTTGGCACGGCGTTTGCGCAGCTGCCCCTGGCCGATGCCCTGCTGCCGGACCTGCAGGCCGCCCTGGCAGCAGATAATTGGCCCGCCCGCGAGGCCGCGCTGTGCGCCGCGGCCCGGCAGTTGGCCGAACAGCACAACGCCCTGGGCCTGACCCCGCCGTTGGATACCCAACCCCGCTCCTTCCATGGGCGGCCTTTCACCATCCTGGATGCCGGGCGGTTTGCCAGCGCGCTGCAGGCCACGCTGCAATCGGATATACTGCGCAGCCTGCCCCCATTTGGGAGCGTGAATCAATTTTGCAGCAGCACCGATGTTCTTGAGACGCCCGCTGCCTGTGCCGCCCTGGGCGGGCTGTTTAAAATCACGACATAAGTCACGCCATTTAAGTTTGAATCGGACGCACCCATTAAAATGGGCTTTGTGCTATACTCTCGGTGTACACGTGACTTTTAATTTAATGAGCCGGAGGAGGAGTCTATGTCATCGCTGGATAATGTGCTGGCTGTGATTCTGGGCGGTGGGCGCGGCGCCCGCCTGTACCCTTTGACCAAAGTGCGCTCGAAGCCTGCCGTGCCAATTGCGGGCAAGTACCGGCTCATTGATATTCCCATCAGCAACTGCATCAACTCGGGCATCTTCCACGTTGCCGTGCTGACGCAGTTCAACTCGGTGTCGCTGCACCGGCATATCACCCGCACCTACCAGTTTGATACCTTCCACCTCGGCTGGGTGCAGGTCTGGGCGGCAGAGCAGACCATCGCCAGCGAAGACTGGTACCAGGGCACTGCCGATGCCGTGCGCAAGCAGCTCTACGAAATTCGCGCCGCCCGCGCCAAAGATGTGCTCATCCTGGCGGGCGATCACCTCTACCGCATGGATTACGCTGCCATGTCCCAGTTCCACTGGGATAATGACGCCGACATCACCGTGGCCGTGCAGCCTGTGCCGGCTGGCGAAGCCGGGCGCTTTGGCATCCTCAAAGTGGATGCCACCCAGCACATCACCCGCTTTGCCGAAAAACCCCGCGACCCCGCCACCCTGCAGGAGATGGTCAGCCGCAGCGATGCCGGGCGCCCCTTCCTCGGCTCGATGGGCATTTACCTGTTCAAAATTGAAGCCCTGATTGAGCTGGTGGAAAAGACCTCTTTTGACGATTTTGGCACGCATGTCATTCCCAATGCGCTTCAGACCCACTCGGTGTATGCCTATCACTTTGACGACTACTGGGAAGACATCGGAACGATCCGCTCGTTTTATGATACCAACCTGGCACTGGCAGCCCCCAATCCGCCTTTCAACTTCTTTGACCAGGATCGCCCCATCTATACCCACGCCCGCTACCTGCCCGGCTCAACCGTAGAAAACAGCTCGCTGGAAAACGTGCTGCTGGCTGAAGGCTGCTGCATCCAAAACGCCGATATCCGCCACTCGGTGATCGGTGTGCGCAGCCGCATTTGCAGCAATGTGCGGATTGTGGATACGGTGATGATGGGCGCCGACTACTATGACAATGTCGCCTGTGAGTCGACCGACGGCAGTGTGCCGATTGGCATTGGCAACGGCGCCCATGTGGAAGGCGCCATTGTGGATAAAAATGCCCGCATCGGCAGCAATGTGGTCATCCGGCCCTTCCCGCGCGGCACCGATATTGACGGCGAAAATTATGTGGTGCGGGATGGCATCGTGGTCATCCCCAAAGATGCCACCATTCTCCCCGGCGCCTATATCGGTCCGGGGATGACAGGCGAATAACCCAGGCCTATCCCCGGGCGGCTGAGCCGCCCTTAATCCTTATTGTTGGAGCATAGCCCATGACTGTATCGTCTCATCCCTCGGAGAAGCCCGCCGCAGAGGACTTCTCGGTAACCTGGCACGCGCTGAGCGCCGAAGAAGTGCTGAGCAGCCTGGGTACACAGATCGAACAGGGCCTGACCACCGAAGAAGCGGAAAAGCGCCAGGCGCAGTACGGTCTGAATCAACTGGTGGAAGCCCCTCGCACCACCTTCCTTAAAATGGTCATTGACCAGCTCAATAATTTTGTCATTATTCTGCTGATCGTGGCGGCGGTGGTCTCGGCCCTGCTGGGCGAATGGATTGACGCCGGCGCCATCCTTGCCATTGTCGTCCTCAATGCGGTTCTGGGCGTCATTCAAGAAAGCCGGGCCGAACAGGCCCTGGCAGCCTTGAAGAAGCTGGCGGCCCCCGAAGCGCAGGTGCTGCGCAGCGGGCACCGCATCTCCGTGCCGGCGCGCGAGCTGGTGCCCGGTGATATTGTCTATCTGGAAGCGGGTAATTTTGTGCCCGCCGATATTCGCCTGCTGGAAGCCGTGAACCTGCGCGCTGAAGAAGCCGCCCTGACGGGCGAATCGGTGCCGGTGCAGAAAAACGCCACCATCTCACTTGACCGGGATATTCCCCTCGGTGACCGCAAGAACACGGTCTTTATGGGCACAGTGGTCAATTACGGCCGCGGCCGCGGTGTGGTGACCAGCACCGGCATGCACACCCAGCTTGGCATGATTGCCACCATGCTGCAAAGCGTGGAAGAAGAAAACACCCCCCTGCAGCAGCGCCTGGATCAACTGGGCAAGATTTTGGGCTACGGCGCGCTGGCGGTCTGCGGCCTGGTCTTCCTGGTTGGGCTGATCCGCGCCCTGGGGTCCATGGGCTTCGCTGAATTGTTCACCACCGCCACCGGCCTGGAAGAAGTGGTGGATCTGTTCATGATCGCTGTCAGTCTGGCAATTGCCGCCGTGCCCGAGGGCCTGCCGGCAGTTGTGACCATCAGCCTGGCGCTGGGCATGCGCGAGATGGTGCACCGCCACGCGCTCATCCGCCGCCTCTCCTCCGTAGAGACGCTGGGTTCAGCCACCGTCATCTGCTCGGATAAGACCGGCACCCTCACCCAGAACGAGATGACCGTCACCAAGCTCTGGGTGGATGGTCAGTTTGTGGATGTGACTGGCACGGGCTACCGCCCGCAGGGCGAGTTTATGGTGGATGGCAAAGCTGTGAACCTGCACCAGTACCCCGCCGCCATGACCGCCCTCTGGCTGGGCGTATTGAATAACGATGCCCAGTTGGAAGTGACGCCCTCCGAAGAAGGCGGCGACCCCGTGTACCGCATCATCGGCGACCCCACCGAAGGCTCCATTATTGTGGCCGCAGCCAAAGCCGGGCTGGGCCTGGAGCAGTTGATTGCTGCCTTCCCGCGCGAGAACGAAATTCCTTTCGACTCGACCCGCAAGCGCATGGTCACCATGCACCTGATCAACGACCCGCGCAGCGAGATCACCCCGGCCACGCTGTACCATCACGCGCAACAGTACACCATTGCCGTCAAGGGTGCGCCAGATGTGGTTTTGAACCTGTGCAACCGCTATCAGCACATTTCTGACGATCAGGCTCTGCCGCTGGATGAGGCCGCCCGCGCCCGTATTCTGGCCGCCAACGACACCATGACGCAGGGCGCGCTGCGTGTGCTGGGCGTGGCCTACCGCGCCATCCCGGCCCTGCCCGAAGAAGTGGATAACGATGATCTGGAGCGGGACCTGATCTTTGTGGGTCTGATCGGCATGATTGACCCGGCCCGCACCGAAGTCCGCCCGGCGCTCGAAACCGCCCGCGGCGCCGGAATCCGCACCATTATGATCACCGGCGACTACCCCAACACCGCCAAGGCCATTGCCGAAAGCATTCATCTGCTCTCGCCGGGGCACCAGGTGCTGACCGGCGCGCAGTTGAATGAGATGACCGATGCCGAGCTGCAGCACGAAGTGCAGCACACCGATGTCTTTGCCCGGGTTTCGCCGGAACATAAGATGCGCATTGTGGATGCGCTGCGCGCCAACGATGAGGTGGTTGCCATGACCGGTGACGGCGTCAATGATGCGCCGGCGATCAAGGCCTCGGATATTGGCGTGGCGATGGGCATCACCGGCACCGATGTGGCGAAAGAAACCGCCGACATGGTGCTGACCGATGATAACTACGCCAGCATCGTCTCGGCAGTGGAGCAGGGACGCATCATCTATGCGAACATCCGCAAGTTTGTGTTCTTCCTGCTGTCTTCCAACGTGGCCGAGATTATGATCATCTTCCTCGCCACGCTGGCAGGCGTCCCCACCCCGCTGACGGCCATCCAACTGCTGTGGCTCAACCTGCTGACCGATGGCGCCCCGGCGCTGGCCCTGGCGATGGAAAAAGGCGACCCCGATGTGATGGAGCGCGCCCCGCGGCCCAAGAAAGAGCCGATCATCAACAAATCCATGCGGCTGGGCATCGGCATTCAAACCATCATGCAGACCGGCGCCGTGCTGGCCGCCTTTGCCATTGGCCTGATCTGGGAGCTGCAGCACACCGCCGGCATTACCATCCCCGATGGCATGAACCCGATCTGGTTCCTCATCCAGTTCAACGATTGGGCGCATGTGGCCGATGTGAAGACCGCCGAGACGATGGCCTTTGTCACGCTCTCGCTGTGCGAGCTGTTCCGTGCCTACACCGTGCGTTCTGAACGGGCCTCGGTCTTCCGCCTGGGCCTGTTCTCCAACAAGTACATGCAGTACGCCGTGGCGCTGTCCATTGTGCTGATGCTGCTGGTGGTCAATGTGCCCTTCCTGCAGACCGTCTTCAATACCCACTTCCTGTCCTGGGATAAGTGGCTGACGGTGGTTGGCCTGGCGCTGCTGCCAGCCATTGCCGAAGAGTTCACCAAGCTTTACCTGCGTAAGAGCGAGCAGCGGCCCGCCCGCAGCTAGCCGGGCTGAACCTGCCAAAATGACCCCGCCGGAGCCAAACCCTCCGGCGGGTTTGTTTAACCTGCCGGGCTGTGGCGTCTTTCGTTGGGGGGCTATCCGGTTTTGGGTATGGCCCGGTGACTTTCATGCTGACGCGCAGCCGCACGTGGAACCTGGTACGCAGAACGCCCCCTACACAATCTCCAGCCATTCGAGGGATACATCGCACTCGCTGAAGGCCTGCTTGAGGAAGGCGTGCTTTTCAGCCTCCAGGTGGCGCACCACAATCCGCAGCTCAAACCCGCCGCCGGGCAGGGTGTTGTTCACCGAGCGCAGAATATTGCCCCCGGCGTTGAACACCAGCCCCGCCAGCCGGGCCAGCACCCCCGGACGGTTGGACGCGGCGGTGCCTTCCAGGTTGATTGTCGTCCACTGCAGGGTTTCGCAGGTCAGGCCCACCTCGTTCAGCACATCCACCAGCTCGGTCGGGCGGATGGCCCCGCCGCCAAAAGCCACATACAGGTCTTCAACCCCGCTGCAGCCCAGCCGCTCCAGCAGATTGGTCAGGCGGTCGGGTTCCAACGCGTGCACATCATCCAGGTTGATGATGCCGCGCGCCATCAGCAGCGGGCGGAGCATCTGGCGGCCCTCCTCCGCCTGGCGTTTGAGCGCCTCGGTGGCCAGCACGGCCTGCACCAGCCGCTGGGTGGAGGCGTTGCAGTGTCCCAGCCATTCTTCGGTGGGGTGCAGGCGCTGCCCGCCCGTCACCACTTCCACCAGATCGCCGGGCTGCACCCGGTCCCACAGGTGGGCCAGCCGGTCGTTAATTTTGATGGCGCTGATCTTGTCGAGCAAAAATTCCTGTTGAATGGAAGCCACCGCATCCAGCACCGTGGAGCCTTCGGGCACAAAGCGGGTGCCGCCAGAGGGGGTCAAAATTTCCACCGGGCGGTACAGGCTGATATCGCGCCCCTGCTGAATGTTGTACACAATGCCCCACAGGTTTTCGCCTTCCATTTCGTCGGTGGCAATGGCAATTTCAATCGCGCCCAGGCCGGGCATCAACCCGGTGACCTGCAGGGCGCGGTAGCCGTTCTGTGGGCTGGCAATATAATCATCAAAGCGGTCCTGATCCAAAAACGAGGCCAAAAAACGGTTGACCCGCGCCAGCAGCAGGTAGCAGTCGGAGTCCACATTGCTGTTCACAATCAGGCGGTATGAAATCAGGTCGTTCAGGTCGCCAAAATTACTCAACGAGGTCTTGCGGACGCGCGCCATGCGGCGCAGCTTCTGCCAGGCCTGCCAGTAACCGTTGACGATGATCTCCACGCGGCCGTCAATGCCGGCGCGATCCATCAGTTCGCCCAGGTGGGTCATGGTCTGATTGATGGTCACGGGCTGCAGGCGGGGGTCGCTGTCAATGCGGCTTTTGACAAAGGTATAGGTCTCGGGCTCGGCATGGGGGAAGGAGATATCTTCCAGGAAGCGGCGCCAGCGGTAGCAGTTGAGGATGCCCGCCAGCTTGCCATAGGCCCGAATGGCCTCCACGGCCTTCTGGCGGCGCTTTTCGGGCGGCATATGGCCCACCGTCATCATGTTGTGGGTTTTGTCGGCCAGCTTGACCAGGAAAACGCCGGGGTCGCGGAAGCGGGCGATCTTGGCCAGGGTGGCCATCTCGCGGGTGCGGCCGTCTTTGGGCGCGCTGAGCTTGGTCACGCCATCCACCACGCGGGCCACCTCCTCGCCCAGCCCGCCGGGGAAGTGCTCGCGAATGGCGTCAAAGCTGGAGTCACGGTCTTCCACGCTGTCGTGCAGCAGGGCGGCAATCGTCCAAGCTTCGTTGGCGACCAGCCGGTCCACCAGCGAGGCCACCCAGACGCAGTGGGTTTCAAAATAGGGTTCGCCGCTCAGGCGCTGCTGCCCCGCGTGAAGCTGCTGCCCCCAGCGGTAAGCCTCGGCAATCGCCTCGGTGCGGGGGGTGAAGGGCATGGCCTCAAATTCCCCCAGCAGCCGGGGGCGGATTTCGTTGATGTGGTGGATTTCAACCATGGGCGGCTCCTGTACGCTTAATTATAGCACTGCTGAAAAGACGCAGCGTCCAAAACCCATCAAGGCGACAAGCATTGCCCGGAAACCGCCCCGTGATTCCTACCGGGCTCTGCCGCCTGATGGGCAACCTGAGCAAATACCGCGCCGCCAAACACCTCCGCCGCAAGCCCTGCACCGAGACGCAGTAACCCGGTTTCCCTTTTAGTAGCTATCTGAAAAATATTTACTGGGGAGCAGTAGGCCGGCGGTGCAACCGCCGGCCTATTACGCCCCATATCATTATTAAGATCGGATCTAAGTCCTTCCCTCTTCGGGCTCCTCTTCAAAGATTTGCTCAATCGTCACCCCAAACAAGCGTGCGATCTTGAATGCCAGCGGCAGACTGGGATCGTATTTGCCTGTTTCGATCGCGTTGACCGTCTGGCGGGAAACGTCCAGGCGGTCCGCCAGGTCAGCTTGTGACCAGTCACGCTGTGCGCGCAGCACTTTAAGCTGGTTCTTCATGAGAACCTTCGTGAGGCGATATAAACGCCGAGGCCCCACAACCCCACGATGAGCGGAAATATCCACACCCACGAAAGATGCGGCGCGCCGACCAATTCAAGCAGCCCATAGGTCATTGCAATCATGGCCGTCCCCCCCACAGACAAAGCCAGCGCGTACAGCTGGATGCGCTTTTGCAGTTCATCCATGGTTTGAAAGTAGTTCACAAAAGCCAAAAGTGCAAAGAATATGGGTACTGCCGGGAGCAGCATCACCGGGAACCGCAAGGCTGACTCGCGGTTCGCATTCACAAATAAGACCGCCAAGACCAGCACAAGAGCATATATCCACATCGATATTGAAAATCGTACCATGTATTGTTTTCCAGCTTTTTTCATTTCCTGTTCTCCTATCCTGTTTTCTGAATGTCTTTAGTATACAGCAAGCTTTACAATTTGTCAAGCTTAATTTACATTTTGGAAATGAAACTTGTCTTTTTTCCTCTTTCGACCCAACAAAATAAAAAAACAGGCGTGCGGCCTAAAGCCGCACGCCCGAATTTCTAACCCCAGGCCCGCGCTACGACTCGCCGTTGACCCGGCGCAGCTTGCGCTGTGAGGGCAGTTCGCTGGCATAGACGCGCTTGACGCCATCGCCCACGGACTGCTCGGTCACGCGGATGTATTTGACCAGGCGCTCAAACCCGCCCGGCTCCACCGAGGCGGCCTGGTCGCTGCCCCACATGGCCCGGTCGAGGGTGATGTGCCGCTCTACCACGCAGGCGCCCAGCGCCACAGCCACGGCGGAAGGCACCAGCCCCACCTCGTGCCCGGAGTAACCAATCGGGCAGGGATAGATGTCGCGCAGGGTCTGCACCATGCGCAGGTTCAGCTCTTCGGGCTCGCAGGGATAGGCGCTGGTGGTATGGCAGATCACCAGCTTGTCCATATCCAGCAGGGGCACTGCCGTGCGGATCTGTTCCATGGTGGACATGCCCGTCGAGAGGATGATGGGGCGCCCGGTGTTCTTGAGGTGCCGCAGCAGCCCATGATCGGTCAGCGAGGCCGAGGGGACCTTGTAGCACAGCGGGTTGAACTGCTCCAGAAAATCCACCGAGGGCTCATCCCACACCGAGGCAAACCAGTCAATGCCCACCTGCTGGCAGTAGCGGTCAATTTCGGCGTATTCTTCAGCGCCAAACTCGGTCTTGTAGCGGTATTCCAGATAGGTGATGTAGCCCCAGGGCGTCTCGCGCATTTGATTGCGCTGTTCGGGGGGCACGCACAGCTCGGGTGTGCGCTTCTGGAATTTGACCGCATCCACGCCGGCGTGTTTGGCGGCATCAATCAACTGCTTGGCAATTTCAATATCGCCGTTGTGATTGATGCCAATTTCGGCAATGATATAGGTCGGGTAGCCGTCACCGATCATCCGGTCGCCAATTTTTACAGCACGAGTCATAAAAGTTACTCCTGATTGTTTTGCAAAATAAGATCGCAGAGTTCGCGCACCGCGCCGTGACCACCTGTGCGGGTCAGCACCAGGTCGGCTTCACGGAGCACGGCAGGTTCGGCATCTGCGGGGACTACCGCACAGCCCACCAGTGGGAAGCACGGTAAATCGTTAATGTCGTTGCCAATATAGACCACCTCGGCAGGTGAGACGTGATATTCAGCCAGCAGGGCGGGCAGGGTTGAGCCTTTGTCCAGCGCGCTCTGGATGCAGGGGATGTTCATCTTCTTGCAGCGCGCCGAGACCACCGGGTTGGCCTCGCGCGAGAGCACCAGCGCCTGGGTGCCCAGCCGGTGGCGCAGCTCGTTGAGGCCCATGCTGTCGCCGCGGAAGGCCGCCACACTCTCGTGCCCGGCCTGGTCGGTCCAGACGCGGTTGTCGGTCAAGACGCCGTCAAAATCCATGATGATCAACGAGACCCTGGGAGGCAGCGGGCGGCGGGGCCGGTGCGGGGTGACCATCTCCAGGCCGCCGTACCAGACCAGCCACTCGTACCGCTGCCAGTCGCGCGGGGTGTCAATATCCACGGTGTAGTTGGGGTCAATCAGAATGGGCAGAATGGTGCGCCCGCTCATCGAGCCCTGCTCCAAAATTGCCGCCGGGCGGATCACGTCAATATGCCCGGTCTGCCAGTACACGGGCGGCAGGATCTGGCGGGGGGCGTTGTAGGGTTCGGCTATGCCGGGCACTTCCAGCAGCGGGAGCATTGGGCTTTCGGGGCCGGTGAGCCGCCACATCTTATGCGGGTTTTGCCCGGCCGGCACCACGCCGCGCACCGAGTCGGCCTCGGGGTGGGCCAGCAGCAGCCGCACGGCCTCATCCACCAGCGCGGGCGGGCGGATGGGCGAGGTGGGGCGCAGTTGAATCACCAGGTCGGGGTGATAGTTTTCGTGTTCAGCCAGCCAGCGCAGCGCGTGTTCAAACACGGGCAGGTCGGTGGTGGCGTCCTGGGCAAATTCGGCCGGGCGCAGGAAGGGCGCCTCGGCGCCGTGCTGCTGCGCCACGGCGGCAATCTCGGCGTCATCGGTAGAGATGATGACCCGTGTGACTGTTTCAGCCTGCAGGCCCGCGGCAATGCTGTAGGCAATCAGCGGGTAGCCGGCAAAATTGCGGATGTTCTTGCGCGGGATGCCCTTGGAGCCGCCGCGCGCCGGGATGATGGCCAGCACTTCGGGGCGGGCTACCATGCCGTCCAGCCCCCATCTACCACCAGGTTGGCGCCGGTCATGTACGAGGACGCATCGGAGGCCAGGAAGAGCATGGCGCCGTTCATTTCCTCACGGCGGGCCATGCGGCCCAGCACCGTGCGGGCCGAATACTGCTGGGTGAAGACCTCATCGTGATTGTTGTACACCCCGCCGGGGGTCAGCGCATTGGCGCGGATGTTGCGGCCGGCGTAATAGGTCGCCAGGTAACGTGTCAGGCCCAGCACACCGGCCTTGGTCACCGAATAGAAAACCGGCTTGTAATTTTGCGTCTCCTGCCCGGGGCGGCGGTAGAGGCGCTGGTCGGGGCCCACAAGCCCGTATGTGGAGCAAATGTTGATGATCACGCCGTGGTCCTGGGCAATCATCGGTTGGACGGCCGCCTGGGCGCACAGGAACATGCCCGTCAGGTTCACATCCAGCGCTTGCCGCCAGGCCGTGAGGGGATAATTTTCAAAGGCGTTGGCGCCCTGCTGCCCCACATTGTCCTGATCAAATTTGGGGTCCATGGCGGCAGAGCAGACCAGGATATCCAGACGGTCGTAGGTGTTGGTGCAGGCTTCCACCATGGCGCGCACCGAGTCGGGGTTGGTCACATCCACGCCCACGCCAAGCGCCGCCAGGCCCTCAGATTGCAGTTCGGCAGCCACGGCTTCAGCCGCGGCCGTGTTGAGGTCGGCCACAATCACACCGGCGCCGGCCTGCGCCAGCGAGCGGCAGAAGCCCTTGCCCAGCAGCCCGGCGCCGCCCGTCACCACTGCCGCCTGCCCGCTGAGTTTGAATTGATCAAAAATATGAGTCACGTTGTATCCCTCACATCCAAAGTTGATGATTTTGGGTGTATTGTACCGCGAATCAGAGTTTAGGTTTTGGGATTGTTGGTCGGCGGACAAGGGTTTTTCTGCAAAGGGGTCGCGAAGCATCCCGCAAGGATTTGTAGGGGCGGACCTGTGTGTCCGCCCGGCCCTGCACTCCCGCCGGAGCGCCGAAGCGGCGCTCTCGACAGAGCGCCGAAGCGGCGAGGGTCGCGAAGCACCCTGCACTCCCGCCGGAGCGCCGAAGCGGCGAGGGTCGCGCAGCATTCTTATCTCGTTTTTGCGCCCTGGCGCTACTCCCATGCCTCGCGCCGGGAACCTCGCACGAACTTGAAACCTGAAACGTGAAAGGTGAAACTTCATTTGACAAATCTCACCGCCGAGTCTACAATCTTATTATCTCAATCATGGGTGGGCCCAGCAAATCAGGCTTGACGAACGAGCCTGATCGCTGGATGGAGGGAAATATTCAAAATGAAAAAGCGTTGGATTTTGCTTGTAAGCATCGTTCTGTTTCAAACCATCCTGACAGGGTGTGCTTCCAAAACGGCACAACTGCCAGAAGAATGCCTGGCGCAGAACATGTTGATTTCCAAAGAAGACATTGGCGCTGCATATGAAAATGCGCTGATGTCTCCGTTGTCTGACGAGCCTGTTAATTCTGCAGCTACTAGTTTTTACTATCCAGCACCGGCGTTTACCGATGTCATACAACATAAGGATAAGAATATTCAATCAGTTTACCAGAGTCGCGCGGAGTTTGTTTTTAGGTCAGATGAAGGCAGCCATTCGTGGGTAAAGCCAGCCGATGTATTATTTGAAAGCACTTTGGCGGATGAATATGATTATCGGTGTGGGTTTCTATGGGATGAATATTGCTGTAAATACATAGCGCGTTTCAAGGGCTACCTGATATATTTGAGCCTGGATATCGGCCCCGACGGCTACAGCCTGGAGGGCTTTTCTGCTGGCATGGCTGCCATTGATCGAGAAGTAGGAGAGTGCTTTGCCGCTTTAGAGGAGGCCACTCCAGAGCCATGAGCCTAATTCCCGCGTTGCATTCTTCATCGCCTGATCCATGACCATCACAGCCCAATCCAGCTTCAGCAGCACCACCTCGCGAGTGGCTCAGACCATTTCCCTAAGGAGTAGAAAAATGCAGACCAGAAAAAGACAGATGCCGATAGTTATCTTGTTCTTCTTGTCGGTGTTAATCACATCTTGTACTCAACAAAACAAGTTCGAAAATGACAAAGCTGAACTGATTGAAATCATCACCAGTTCTGATTGTGTGCTCCCCTGTTGGCGAAACATAACCCCCGGTGTGACAACCGTGCAAGAGGCTCGGGAGCGAGTTCTCGAGATGTTTTCCACCTCAAGCGCAGAAATTCAAGTTCCCCCGACTTTTGTGGATCAACTCAATCTTGCTGATGGCCCTTGGATGTTTCTACAGTTTGAAGAACAGAACCTATCGGTCAATTTTTCAATCAGGGATCAGATTGTTGACAAAATCAGCTTTCAGTTCGGGGGGTATAAATTGAGATTAAATGATGTTCTAGGAATCATGGGGGATCCCACAATGGTGAATATGTGCCACGAAAACATTGAAGTACGTCGGGCGCTTATTCATATTGAAAATACGGTAGCAGATGCTTTCTTCGTTCAGGGGCTGCCGGTGTCGGGTAATTCTTTCACCATCTCATACGGCCCGGATACTGAAATCGATGTGCTTGCATATTATGCGCCCAGAGATATCCCCCTATATGATTTTTCTTTTCCGTGGCTAGGTTATGGCGAAAACGATTTTATCTTGGAGCAGCAAAATTCACTGTCAACCTGTCCTCATCATTAATAATCCGATATCGCCTGGAGTGAGGTAAAAGAGGTCTCACACAGCAAACTTTCCGCGGGGTTTCGTCCGGGCTGAAGTATAATCACATGACACCACGCCGCTCAGACCAAAATGATTAGAACGGGGAGAGATTATGAGGGTAATCTTCTATGAAAAATCACACGTCTACTCTATCAACAGGAAATCAGGCGCTGCGTCACTCCAGCGGTGCAGTTAAGTAGCTGTACACTTTTCCTAAAGAATGGGCTAAAAATGAGAAACAGAGTTGCGAAAGCAATCGCTTTGGGAATGCTTGTAACAATAATTTTTTTGATTTATCGGGATTTCTTTCCTGTTCTCAGTCCTTTTGAGATACAACAAGCGAAGAAAGCACTTCCATTGGAGCAAGAAAGATTATTGAACGCGATGAATGTTTGGCGAGAGCACTCAAATTCAGATTATCAGTTCAGTGTTGAAGTTACCCCCGGGTATTCTACGTACATTCTTTGTCCAATTTCACAAATAACTTATAGGAATGGGGAAATAGTAACATTCGAATATCTTTCATCCAAACGAAATGAGACACGCGAAGATGACTCGGATAATTATTGTAAGGATTTTATTGAAAACACATTATCAATGGATGCATTGTTTAAAGAAATCCAGGCAGACTTGAATGCTGGTCCTGAAAACATATCCTTGGAAGTGGAATATGATCCGGATTATGGTTTTGTTTCATATTACAAACATGTAGACATCAATTGCATGAAGCGACACTCAACTGGTTGTCATTGGGCGTATCGTTTTGAAACAGCAAATCCTTGAACGCGCACATAAATCAAGTGAGCAGAGTGGCAATGAACCAGGAGCCGCCCCCCAGTGAAACCCTGTACAAGCCCTGCCTTTTCAGGGTGCTGCGCGAGGGCGAGACGCTCTAACTCTGGCGGTGCAGTCATGTCCACCGACCGGCTATAAACCAACCCCAAAATAGCAATTACAAAATAGATAGATTTTCAGGATGGAATATGAAGAAAACGTTTTGTCTGATAGTTTTGTGCGGTCTCGTTTTTTTGGCAAGTTGCGCTCCAACCGTTCAACATGCTGACCCATTTAATAACTATGATGATTTTTCAGTGGAGATAATCCGATGAAGCCCATTCTTGTAGGTATAGGTTTAATCCTGTTCATGATTTCGATGGTTGCGTGCACCACAAATTCTTATGAAAAAGAACGAGAGGAGTTGGCAGAATATTTAGAAGTTGACATATCAGAATATAAAATATCAAATTTTCCGGCTAGTTATTTTGTGACCGTGCTTCAGCCAGGCACACCAATCGACAAGGTACACGCTATCATCACAGGCTATTCAAAAGCATATTTCTGTGGAGATTACGAAGAAATATACTACTATTTTAATGAAGAAGATTCGAAAGCCTTTCGTTTTATGGTGTTTTATGATGATGAGACATTAACTTTTCAAAGTATTCAGGGAGAAGATTCTGACAGCCGATACATCAGCATTAAAGATTGCGGCGAAGGTCTGCTTCAAAATCGTATTCCGCTGATCGACCCGATTGAGGTGAATCGTCTCAACTCGTCCTCATCGTGGGATATAGAACTACAACCATGTATGTGGTTTAATTTTCCCAACAGTCAAGGACTTTACTATCTTTATGGTCATATTCATTCGCCAGAAAAATTTGCTGTAGAAAATGGCGTCATCATGGCGTATTCCTCGTATGTCGATAAAGATGCCGATGCTTACATCCAGGACAATTTCTTTCATTGGTTTGTCATGGTACCAGATGAGGAAATCACAAAAGGTTTTCAAACAGAAGATGCGTTCCTCGAATACATTCAAACGTTGGGTGTTGAAGACCCCGATTGGCAAACACCCGATGAAGCGTTTGATACGTTTTTGGAAACCGGTTGCCTGGCGTGGATACCGGACTGCGAGTAATATTTAACAATGTCCACCCCCACGCGGCAGGCGTAAATCAGAAGAACAGCACCAGCACGGCCACCAGCGCCACCGGGATCAGCCCGTAGATCAGGATTTTGCCCATCACCACCCCCTCACTGGAGCCCAGACCCACGGTTGAGCAGCCCACAATCACCTTGGCGGGGGCCATCACGCTGCCCAGCGAGCCGCCCGCCGTCTGCGCCCCCAGAATCAGCGGCACATCCAGCCCCAGCAGCTCGGCGGTGCGCATTTGCAGCGCGGCAAACAGCACGTTGGAATTGTTATTGCTGCCGGTGATGAACGCCCCCAGCGCGCCGATGAACGGCGCCACCGCCGGGTACACCGCCGCGCCAAAACTCACACTGAGCCCCTGCGCCAGCAGGTTGGTCATCCCGCTGTGCGACATGATCACCGCCATGCCCACCATCGCCAGAATGCCCAGGCTGGAATTGACCGCGCCCTTGTAGGTCTTGCGCAAAATCCGCGGCAGTGCGCCGGGCTTGTAATAGCCGGCGCGGGCATAAATCAGATAGGCGATGATGGAGGAATAGAGCAGCAGCGCGCCCGGATGCCCAAAGATATTGATCGCCCGCCCCGGTTCGGCGGGCGTGGCCCAGCCAAACGCCGTGCTGACCGCCGGGAACTGGAAGTTGACCTGGATGGAATCGAGCAGCGCATTGACGGGTGGAATCAGGTTAATGCCAAACGCCAGCAGGATCAGAACCGCATAGGCCGAAAAAGCCACCAGCGGCGCCTGCGGATGCTCGCTCTGGGCGGCCGGTCCGTGATACAGCGGCAGCCGCGCCACGCCAATCCCCACAATCAGGCCGGCCATGGCGCCGCCCGTGGCGCCCAGCGTCCACAGGCCGTTGGTCACCAGCAGGTACTGCACGCCGCCCATCACCGCGCTGAGCACCAGCACAGCCGGCAGGGCGCGCAGCAGGCCCTTCCAACCCGCGGCCACAAAAGCCACCACACTGCCGCAGGCAATGGCCGAAAGCCCCAGCAGCAGCGCCGAATCCGGCGCCAGCAGCTCGCCCGGCAGCCCGGTGACGGCCATCAACGTTTGAAATGAAGTGGCCAGCGAGCCGAAGTTCACCGCCCAGCCGTGCCCAATACAGGCCATAATCACCGCCTGCACCGGGCTGAAGCCCAGCCCCACCAGCAGCGGCGCGGCCACCGCCACCGGCACGCCGAACCCGCCCATGCCCTGCAGAAACGAGGCAAACAGCCAGCCCAGCAGCAGCCCCTGCATCATCCGGTCGGTGGTCAGGCGGGGCAGCGCCTGCCCGATAATGCGCACGGCGCCCGCCTCATCGGCGATGTGGAAGAGCAGCAGCGCCGTCCAGATGATGTACAGCACATCAAAGGTCAGCAGCAGCCCCTTGCCCTGTGAAACGGCAATCAGTTTGCCCCCCGCGCCGAAGAACACCACCGCCACCAGCAGCGCCACAACCAGCCCAACCGCGCCCGCTTTGCTGCCGCCCCATTTGAGGCCCAGCATCAAGACGAGGATGACCAGAACCGGCAGCAGCGCCAGCAACCAGGTGAGCAGTGTCAGCGGCATGGGCTCGATTATACCCTAATCCCCCGGCTGAACCATTGCCGCGAATTGCCTCAAAAATAATGTTACTTTGGGAGTATACGTTGGCTCAAAAAGAATGTTACCCTAGAGCAGAATACAGCTTGGTGGAGGAAGCAGATGATGAGTCAACGGAGCAAACGAGAAATGTTGATTGCAATCCAGCCCCGGTATTTGCAGGCAAATCGAACAGGGAAACGGCAAATCCTGGATGAGTTTGTTGCCACGACGGGCTATCACCGGAAGTATGCGATCCGGGTATTGAACCATGGGCCGAAACCCAAGGGGAGAAAGAAACCGGGACGGCGGAAAATCTATCAAGGTGCGGTAGTGGGAGAACTTGAAAAGATCTGGGAGATCTATGGGCGGATCTGTTCAAAGCGACTGCAGCCATTTCTGGCAGAAGGGATTGCGATCCTGGAAAGATGCCAGGAAATCGAACTGGAAGGAGAGGTGAAACGGTTGCTATTGAGCATGAGCCGGGCGACGATTGACCGATGCCTGAGAAACGCCCGCTTTACCCACCCCCAGCATGGATTGTCGACCACAAAACCAGGCAGTCTGCTCAAACAAGCCATTCCGATCCGGACGTTTACCCCCTGGGAAGAGGAACGACCGGGGTTCCTGGAGATAGATCTGGTGGCTCATTGCGGTCAAACCACCGAAGGGGTCTATCTGAACACGCTCACTGCGACGGATTTGGCCACCGGCTGGACGGAATGCCGGGCACTGCCCAACAAGAGCCAGGCTGCGGTCACAAAAGCGATCGAGGCCATGCGCCACGATCTCCCTTTTCCGATGCTGGGCCTGGATTCGGACAACGGCAGTGAGTTTATCAATGACACACTTTACCGCTACTGCCTGGCCGAACACATCACCTTCACCCGTTCACGCCCTTACCAGAAAAACGACCAGGCTCATGTCGAACAGAAGAACTGGTCTGTGGTTCGCCATACGGTTGGTTATGATCGACTTGAAACTCCCGCTGAACTGGATCTGCTTGCTTCCATCTACCACCTCCTGCGTCTTTACATCAACTTCTTCCAACCGGTTCTCAAGCTCACCGCCAAGACCCGGGTTGACGGCCGAACCGTTCGCACTTATGATCAAGCTACGACCCCTTATCGGCGGGTCCTGGCGCTCGATACTCTCCCCCTGGAAATCAAAGCTCGTCTCACCGCCCAATATGTCCAGCTTAATCCCGTGGCCCTGCGAGCTGCTATCGACGCCAAAGTAGCTCTTTTATGGAAAATCGTTCGGTAACATTCTTATTTGAGGCAACAATACTTCTAAAGTAACATTTTAATCTGAGGCATCACGGCCGTTGCGCCGGGAACCTGAAACGTGACCTCCCCCGCATGATACAATTGACGCCATGGACGACTGGCGCAAGCTGCGCGAATTGACCCCCGAAAAGCTGGCGGCTGCCCGCCTGGCGCTGGACGATGTGCGCCGTGGGCTGGACGTGGTGCGCGCCCTGCGCCGCCACCCGCTGAGCGATGGCGGCTACCCGCCCAAGTCGGCGCTGGTGGCGGTGTATCACAGCCTGGTGGCCAGCGGCGAAATGCCCCCCGACCCGGCCCTGCTGGCGCGCATCCGCATGAAGCCCGTGCGCAGCCTATCCGGCGTGACGACGGTGACAGTGCTGACCCGCCCGCATCCCTGCCCCGGCGAGTGCATCTTCTGCCCGACGGATGTGCGCATGCCCAAAAGCTACCTGCCCGACGAGCCCGGCGCGGCGCGCGCCTTTCAGCACGGCTTTGACCCCGCCGCCCAGATCGCCTCACGGCTCGAATCATACCGCGCGGTGGGCCACCCCACCGACAAGGTGGAGCTGCTGATCCTCGGCGGCTCGTGGACGGCCTACCCGCGCGACTATCAGGAAGACTATATCCACCGCTGTTTTGACGCCCTGAACGGCTGCGAAAGCCCCAGCCTGGCTGCGGCCCAGCAGATCAACGAGACGGCGCCCAGCCGCAATGTGGGCCTGGTGATTGAGACCCGCCCCGACCACATCACCCCGGCCGCGCTGGCCTGGCTGCGCCGCCTGGGCGTGACCAAGGTGCAGATGGGTGCCCAGAGCCTGGATGACGGGCTGCTGGCGCTCAACCGGCGCGGGCACACTGCCGCCGATACGCTGCAAGCCGCGGCGCTGCTGCGGGCGGCGGGCTTCAAGATTGTGCTGCACTGGATGCCTAACCTGCTGGGCGCCACGCCAGAGTCAGACCGGGCCGATTTTGCCCGGCTCTGGCAGGGCTGCTGCCCCGATGAGATCAAGATTTACCCGACCCAACTGCTGCAAGGCACCGAGCTTTATGCCGCCTGGGAGCGGGGTGAGTATGCGCCCTACGATACCGAGACCCTGGTCAGCCTGATTGCCGACCTGAAGCCAACCATCCCGCGCTACTGCCGCGTCAACCGCGTGATTCGCGACATTCCGTCTCACCATGTGATTGCGGGCAACCGCCGCACCTCACTGCGTCAGGATGTGCTGGCCGAGGTGGCGCGCCGCGGGCAGCACTGTCAGTGTGTGCGCTGCCGCGAGGTGCGCGGGCAGGCGGTGGCGGCCGCCGACCTGCGCCTGGTGGATGAAGTGTACCCGGCAGCCTGCGCCGAGGAGCATTTCCTCCAGTTCGTCACGCCCGATGATCAGTTGGCGGGCTATTTGCGGCTCTCACTGCCGGGGCGCGGCGAGCCCTGCGCCGCCGACCTGACCACCCGGCTGGCCCAGGTGCCCGCCCAGATGCCCGACCTGGCAGGCGCGGCCCTGATCCGTGAGGTGCACGTCTATGGGCAGGCGCTGGCGGTGGGCGCCGAGGCCCCCGGCGCGGCACAGCATATGGGGCTGGGCACCGCGCTGCTGGCCGAGGCGCGCCGCCTGACCGCGGCGGCGGGCTTCCGGCGGCTGGCGGTGATTGCCGCCGTGGGCACCCGCGCCTATTACACCGCCCGCGGCTTTGAACGGGGAGAAAACTACCTGGTGATGGACATCTGAGGCAGGGGCCAATCAATCGGCAAGCGGTGCTGCGGCCAACAGCCGGTAACGCATCCAGCCTGTAACTACAGCTATGAGCGGATTTGGCCTTCTTCTGGAGTGCAGGTCGCGCAGCACACTGGAAGTGCTTTAGCATGCACCTCATGCGGGCTGAAGCCCGCACTCCACAGAGGCGTGAAATACTTTCAGCCAAATGAGCCTCTCATATAGCCTGAGCAGTAACTCCAGCCTTATATTATATGAAGGGCGCAGGCCAAAATTGCCCAATCTGCATCCAAACCCGTAATTTTCATCCTTGCATGGCGGTGTTTTCGGTTGTATACTAGTAACAAGTGCGGAGCAAACTTGTCTGACATTTGCTCCGGAAACCCCCCATTCACCCCTTATGAGGAGAGGAAAGAATGTCTAAGAAACTGTATGTTGTGTTGGCTGTTTTGCTGGCCTTCGCCTTTGTGTTGAGCGCCTGCACTCCCAAGCCGGTCGAGACCAAAATCAAGGTCTGCCAGGTCACCGATACGGGCGGTATTGACGACAAGTCGTTCAACGCCACCGCCTGGGCGGGCGTCCAGGAAGCCATCGAAGTCTATGGCGTGGACGGCAAATACCTGGAATCTCAGGAAGTTGCAGACTATGAGAAGAACCTCAACCTCTTCCTGGAAGAGGGCTGCGACCTGATCATCCCCGTTGGTTTCATGCTGACCGATGCCACCAAGGCTGCGGCTGAAGCCAATCCCGATGCCAACTTCTCCATCGTGGATGTTTCCTACGATCCCGTGGTCCCGAACATCCTCGGGCAGGTCTTCCAGACAGACGAAGCCGCCTTCCTGGCTGGCTACCTGGCTGCTGGCGTGACCAAGACCGGCAAGATCGGCACCTACGGCGGCTTCCCCATCCCCACCGTCACCATCTTCATGGATGGTCTGGCTCGCGGCGTGGCCTACTACAATGAAGTTCACGGCACCGCTGTGGAAGTCATCGGCTGGGACATCAACAATCCGGATGCTGGCCTGTTCTCCAGCTCCTTCGATGATCAGGACAAGGGCCGCGAACTCGGCGTCTCCCTGATGGACGAAGGCTGCGACATCATCATGCCCGTTGCCGGTCCTGTGGGCCTGGGCACTGCGGCTGCGATGAAAGAACGCGGCGGCGGCTATGTCATCGGCGTGGATTCCGACTGGTTCCTGACCTCCCCCGACTATGCCGACATCGTTCTGACTTCTGTACTGAAGAACATGAACGTGACCGTGCTGAATTCGGTCAAGATGGTCATCGACGGCACCTTTGCTGGCGGCACCACCGTTGGTACCCTGGCGAACGAAGGCGTTGGCCTGGCCCCCTACCACAATCTGGACAGCATGGTCTCGGCTGAACTGAAGGCCGAAATCGAACAACTGACCAAAGACATCGTTGATGGCAAGGTCAAGACCCGCTAAACCGGATCGTGTTTGAACGCCCTTTTGCCCCCGCCCCCCGGCGGGGGCATTTTTATTCTTGATATAAGTTGTCTAAACCGCTTGTAATTGTCTGTAGAATCTTGTACAATCGCGATAACGATTTGACCCTCCCCCTGGTAACGCATTCCCCAATCATCCAACCCATTAGAGAAAGGCCGCATCCATGGACGTCATCAAGGTCAAAGCAAATTCCCGCACAGCCGCTGTTGCGGGTGCCATCGCAGGGGTTGTCCGCGAGCATAAACATGCCGAAGTGCAGGCCATTGGCGCTGGCGCTGTCAATCAGGCCGTTAAGGCGCTGGTGCTGGCGCGCAGCTACCTGGCAGAAGACGGCATTACGGTGATTTGCATTCCTGAATTTGTTGATGTAGAAATTGACAGCAAGGTTCGCACCGCCATCAAGCTGGTGGTCGAGCTGCGCTGAGCAGTCCCCCCAATCATTTGCACAACTGAGCTTGCCCAGTGGGGTTCGTTCAACGCGAGACCTGCCCGGAGCAACCTGTAAGGATTGCACAGCACCCGGGAAGAGACAAGCCGGGGCAAACCGATTTGTTCGCCCCGACGGCATAATATTGCCGCCGGGGCTTCACAATCACGCGGCGGTTATTCCGCGTAAAACTCCCATTCCCATTCACCCGGATCCCAGGTTTTGTTGCCTTCCAGCGGGGCAAAACCTGGCGCCGTTGCGTAGAAGTAGTACCCGCCAGCGGGCAGATCGACCACAATGCGGCTGCCGGCAGACACCGTGACGGTGGTGCGGATGGGCCCATCCAGCGTGACGGTGACGCTGACACTCAGGCTGTTGATGATGGTGATATGCGTGTCATAGGTCGGCACGGCGGTGGGTTCGGCGGCCGCGGTGGGCGGCACGGGGGCCTTGGTCGGTGGGATGTAGCTGGGCGTGGGCGGAATATAGGCCGCCAGCGGCAGCGTCTCGGGGTCAACCGACAGCTCAACCACCAGCGCCGAAACCCAACCCTCCACACCGGTATCGGCCACCTGCACGTGGAACCACTGCGAATCGGCCGTGCGCTCCAGCAGAATCAGGCTGGTGCCCTGCGTCAGCGCGCTGACCACGCCGTAAATGGTGCCGGGGCCAGTGCGCAGGTTGATGCTCTCGCTGCTGACAGTGGCCAGCGGCTGCGGCGTGGCGGTTTGAGTGGCGGTGGGGCGCGGGGTGGCCGTGGGCGGTTCGGGCGTGACCGAGGGCTCCAACGTGGCGGTGGCCGGTGCGGCGGCCTTTGTGGCCGTGGATGAAAGCGTGACAATCGGCGCCGAGGTGGGCGCTGCTGTCGGCGTGGCACTGGAAGACAGGCACGCCAGCGAGGTAATCGCGGCGATGATCAGCACAATCAGGGCAATGGCTTTGCGAGGCATGGATGTTTTCCTTTGAACTGTGGGGGAACTGGAAATTAAGTTGATTGTAGCACGATTCAATCCGCGCCTTGCGCCGCGCAGGCGGAGACTTTGCGTCCCTGTGGGGCCGCGCCGCAAGGCAGCAAAATGGGAGGCATCCGTTTTTCCGGCGCAGGTTGCGCTGAAGCGGATTAATTTGATAGCCTATACAGGTCATATATAATCCTTGGAACAAACTGGGTTAAAGATTAAAATATAGTTTGTCATCAGCACAGAAGCAACACCCTGGTCGGAGGAAGTTTGAATAAATACATCCCGGATTATCACTGGTCCAATGTCTTTGCCATGCTGCGCAATCTAAACGCTGAACCGCGCATCTGCATGGCTCCCCTCAACCACCATTTGGTGGTGATCACGGGGGCCACTTCCGGCATCGGTTATGCAACCGCAAAAAAATACGCCTCCCGCGGTGCAGATCTCTTATTTGTGAATCGGAACGAGGAAAAATCAATCCAGCTTTGTGAAGCATTGAGGAACGCTTACAACGCCAACTGTGATTACCTGCTGGCTGATTTTTCGAGATTGGCCGATGTTCATTTTGCGGCCGAAAAATTATCAAAGCTGGACCGGAAAATTAGAATCTTAATTCACAATGCCGGCGTTTACAACACGCACAGGTTGATCACTTCAGACCACCTTGAGGCCGTTTTTCAAACCAATTATTTGAGCACGTTCATTTTGAACTATTCCCTCAGAGAGAAATTTCGGAACCAGGCCAGCGGCCGGATCCTTTTTGTCAATTCAGAAGCCTACCGGTTTGCGGCATTTGGCCTCAATATGGACGACCTCTCGTGGCAAAAAAGGCGCTATTCAGGCCTAATGAGCTATGGCTCGGCCAAGCTGGCGCAATTGCTTTCCATGCTAAAATTTAACGATGACTATACCGGCAGCGGCGTTACCATCAACGCCATGCACCCCGGCAACGTGAAGACCAACAGCGGACAGAACAACGGTCTTATTTATAAATTTTTCAAGCAGCTCGTCCTGGATCGCAATACACAGCCGGCGGATTTTGCGGCTGAGGCGCTCTATTATCTGGGCGTGTCTGACGAAGTGGCCGCGCGCTCCGGCAAGTTCTTCAATCTGACGACCGAAGAAGAACCCGCCCCGCCGGCGTTGGATCGGGAGGCGGCCGAAGAACTGTGGCAGATCAGTTTAAAACTAGGTGGATTACATGCATAAAACCGATGAGCAGATCGTGATTGTAGGCGCAGGGATGGCCGGGTTAACCGCCGCGGCCTATCTGGCCAGGGCCGGATACAACGTGCTGCTGCTGGAAAAGAACACCAGAAGCGGCGGCCTGCTGGGCACCTTTAGCAGTAATGGTTTCCATTTTGATACCGGCCCAAGAGCCCTGATCAATTCGGGCATCGTCAAACCCATCTTGAAAGAGCTGGGGATCGAGTGGACGTGTTATGAAAATAAGATCTCAATTGGCCTCGAGGACCGGCTTTTCCAGGTCAGTTCGATTGAGGCGCTGGAAGAATACCAGCGGATATTGATTGACCTTTACCCGGATGATGCGGAAGATATCCGGCGGATGCTTGCCGCGGTGAGGGAACTATCGGAGCATACCCGGGTCATCTATGAATTTGACAACCCGTATTTCGGTGATCAATTCAGCAACAAAGAATATGTGATCAAGCGGCTGCTGCCGTGGACGTTTAAATTCCTGCGGGCATTAAGAAAGTTTGATCAGTTCAAGCTGCCCATGGAAGATTACCTGCACCAGTTAACCACCCGGCAGCCGCTGATTGACATCCTGACCCAGCACTTCTTCAGGGGCACGCCCACGTATTTTGCCCTGGGGTATTTTTATGTTTACCTGGATTATTTCTACCCGAAGGGCGGGACCGGCACCTTGAAGGACCTGCTGGCCCAGAAAGTAGGCGAATGGGGCGGGCAGATTGAGTTGAATAAAAAGGTTATGCGGGTCATACCCGCCGAATCAAAAGTTGTTGATGAAGCAGGCCAGGAATACCGCTATAGCCATTTAATTTGGGCGGCCGATCTGAAGACCTTTTACCAGAGCATTGACCCGGTGGGGTTGGATGCTGCCACTGCCCGCCGTTTGGAGGTTGAAAGGCAGCCGATTCTGGCCGCCAAAGGGGCTGAATCGGTCTTCATTATGAATATCGGCGTCAACCGCCCGCCATCCTACTTCAAGGCGCGCGGCGGAGAGCACCTGTTTTTCACGCCCTCACGGCAGGGGCTGGGCGAGACCAACGGCGCGCAGCGGGTGCGCCTGATTCAAAATTTCGATCAGGTTTCCAAAAGCGAAGTGATTGCATGGCTGGAAAGCTACTGCGACCTGACGACCTATGAAATTTCGGTCCCCGCGCTCCGGGATAGCTCCCTGGCGCCTGAAGGCCAAACCGGCCTGATGGTTAGCTGCCTCTTTGACTACCAGGTGATCAAAAATGTCGAAAATGCCGGCTGGTACGATGAATTTAAGGAGCGGGTGGAAAATCGGATCATCCGAAACCTGTCCCGGACAATCTTCAGCGATCTTGACCAGGATATTCTTTTCAAGTTCTCCGCCACGCCGCTGACCATCCATAAAGTCTCCGGCAGCTCCGAAGGCGCCATCACCGGATGGTCCTTTGAAACGGAGCCGCCGGTCATCTATAAGCTGACCGATGTTGGGAAGTCGGTCAGCACCGCGCTGCCCAATGTTTACAAGGCCGGGCAGTGGGCCTATGCGCCAGCCGGGGTGCCCATTGCCATGTTAACCGCCTGGCACGCCTATCAAAAGATCATCAAGCAGTCAAAAAGAAAACGCCCATGATCATCAAGATTGTGCTGCTGATTTTTATCCTGCTGGAATTTTCAAACGTTGTGGCCTTGTATTTCTTCCCGGGGTCGAAAATGGCCAACGGCGTTGGGGTTTTCTCGGCCTGGGAAAAGTCCAAACAATACCCCGAAATCCACGACTTTGTGCGCTACCTGGTCTATTGGGTGGCGGGGGCCAAGCTGATCTTTCTCCTCCTGCTGGGCCTGATCGTCCTGTTTGCCGACCTGAATTTTCAGCGCCTAAGCCTGCTGGCACTGGGCTTTGCCACGGTTACTTTTTTCTGGCGGTTGTTTCCACTGGTGCGAAAAATGGACCGCGCCGGGCAGATCCAACCTCCCAGATACTCGCTGGTGTTGGGAGGAATGATCCTGGGATTAGTGGTCCTGTTTTTCGCCGCGGCACTGATATAAAAAAGCCGGGGCGCCGCAACAGCCCTGCCCCGTGGTAACTCGGCGGTCATTGCCATTGCCGCAGTTCCCTGCGCCAGAACTGGCGGCCCTCGCCCTTCAACGTAACGGCGTCCAGCGGGTTATAGGTACCAGGAGAATTTGAGTAATCGTCAAGAAATTAATCATATCTGCTTTTTTAGGCGTACCGAGCCTGGCTTAGAGATATGCAGGCCAGTCACGAACCAAATCGTGAGTGAGCCAAAAATATCTACTATTAAGGTGTCGGGGTGTTATCGCCTAAAGTGGCAAAGCATTCAGACATTTCTCGATCAATGGCATCTATTCCTGACTTAAAACAATCAAGTGTAAAATCATTCGGACCAATATCTATTCCAAACGCGACCAAATAACTCTGGTAACGCCCCACATACATACATTGCATCTTTTCGGGCGCGTCAACGAATGGAGCACATGCATATTTATATTCATCCGCAACACTATTTTGGATCTCTATACTGGGTTCTTCCCATTGGCCTATAGTCCTACTGGTAACAAAAACAAAATCCGTATAATTCTGAAAGTTTTCTTCCGCTCTTTCATACTGAATTATCCAGTGAGATGCAAGTCCTGGACCAGTAAAACTATTAATAGCAGAATTAATAGGCTCCCCCGAAATCGGTGAAGATACCTCTCCGGCAGAATTTGCAGAAATATCTTCCTTGTTCAAAATCATATTTATGGCCAGACATTGATCCGATAGCGATTCATTTCTAGCCTCCTCGTAGTTACAACCTACCAAGATTATTGGTATAGCTGCAAGAAAAATGATAGGGATTAATTTATTTTTCATTGGCACAACCCTTCAAATCCGAAATAAAAATCCTGTGGTATATGATCAATTTCTTCTGGTTTGTAGTCTGGCGCAGGTTTATGATTCAGTTGATTTTTGTTTGGAAATTTGATCTGTCCGGTATACAGTCGGTCGGTGGGCATGACTGCCCCGCCGGAGTAGTGCGTCTCACCCCAGGGCTTGTACATCGTCTCGCTCAGCAGGTTGCCATTGATACCAGCCACCACCGAGGCGCCGCGCAGGTAGGTGTTCACAACATAGCGTGTTCCAGAGGCCATGCCCATTGCCTCCGAGCTTGCGACTTGAGTTGGATACCAAATTATCCGCGCGCATCAATTTGTAAATCATTTTTTAATTCAGCCCCTGGCCTAATGGGAACGCGGAACCACCACCAAGCCTGTGTCTTTCCCTTATCGGGAAGTACAGAGCGCGCTGAGATTTCTGTTGCTGCATCAAAACGCTGGTCCCAGATCTGTAGTGCTCCAATTAACTTATCGCGAAGAGTCAAAGGGCTGTTGTCAAGAACGATTTGAAGCAGATCCCTTACAGTTAAATCATTCGTGTATTCGTAAATGCAGTCATCATAGCCTGCTTCAACCTCATCAACGAAATTCTTCCATCTCTCCATCAATAATGGCAGCGTCAAAGTATGGTTTGCTTTTTGAGACATCGATGCAAGGATTGGCTCTAACATGCATTCTTCTTCAGACGAAAGTTGAATTTTATCCATAAATCATTTCCCTATCTGCCTGTGCCAGTATTCTATACCGCCCTCTGGGCGAAAATACGCACGAATTATGCCATCCTTACGCACCGCCACCCGCTGTCCACCGGCATAGTCGTATTTCGTAATCACCTGCTCTTCCAGGCTCACACTCACATCATCCCAGGCCAGCCAACCGGAGATCTGGGTGCCGGACAATTCAAGTCACCATCGGTTTTGATGCGTCTTGCGTAAGTCCTGGTTAAGTCATTTTTGGCGAAGGTATTGCTACTCCTTATTATTTAATTTGAATCGCCTGTGTGCTCTCTCTCTGAAGAAACGGGTCAAAAGTAAACCTGGCACCATGGTGAATAATATAAAACAGCCAACACCCACACCTGTCCACCAACCGCCAATGTGGTACCCGGGCAAAAAACCTGCTAGAAACGCGCAGATGATAGATAACCATATCCAACGTTTTGGCCCCCAGGAAGCCATGATTATACTTACGATAAATGAAACGAAGGTTACCAGATAAAGCAATATTGGCGAAAAAATGCAATTCATAATCCGTTACTCTGGGTGGTAAACAATATTTAGACACAAAAAAGGGTCACTGTAAGGTGGCCTTCATTGTAGACTCGGCGGTGAGATTTGTCAAATATAGTTTCAGGTTTCAAGTTCGTGCGAAGTTCCCGATGCAACGGTGCCTGATGGCTCTTATAAGGGCGAGGTGTGTAGGTGTTCACGGTGTAGTGTGTCCCAGGGGCCACGCCCATCGCTTCCGAGACCAACATGCCATTCGCCAGGTTGCTGATCGTCTGGGCATAGGTTCCGGTATTTGGTAAGGCTATGCCGCTGCTGCCGTAGTAGAACGAGGTGGCCGGGAAGCCGGTGCTGTTCTGGGTGGTCCAGGCGCTGCTTTCAAAGCCGCCATTGGACACTGTATGAAGGGACAAAACACTCTTGTAAACCAGAATCACCCAGCCCCACCCATCAATAAATCAGATTGCCTTTATTGGGCCAAACTCCATACCAAGTACAAATTTTTTGTTCTCCAATCTTTGCTTAAGTTCACGAGATATATATTTTGGCGAATCTACCCTGCTTGCAACTCTGATCCGAAAAAAATGATGGTTTTCAATGTTCTTTGCAAACAAACAAGGTTTGATGATGCTAAGCGCAGCCAAAGGATCATCTCTCCTTGGAGGTGACGGATCGGTCCAAATTGTTTGTTCCCAATCTAAAGCATCTAAAGTCAGTAAAATATTGATCGCCCAATATTTCATGGACATGTACGGTTTGCCATCTTCAAAAAAAACCTCAATGGGCAAAAACTCTACTTCATCATTCGCAAGATCTTCAATGACATCTTTGGCACGGCTGGAGACGATCTCAATGTATGGCGTGCATAAAAGAAAATCCACTGGTTCAGTTCCGGAAACTAGTAGAGTGTCAAACATGCTTTGATGGGTGACTTGGTATGATCTGTCTCAACCAGGAGACAGAGATGGCCAAGAAATATATCGTCACGTTGAACCAAGCCGAGCAAGAAATGTTGACAAGC